>Ga0326597_10000347_pt1 | contig 85737 bp, 56 predicted proteins | sample RVTome_12_FD_203789 | JGI IMG/M metagenome (GOLD analysis project Ga0326597, IMG submission 203789) | Soil microbial communities from uranium-contaminated site in the Upper Colorado River Basin, Wyoming, United States - RVT100D185 | ecosystem: Environmental > Terrestrial > Soil > Contaminated >...
CCCCTTGATCGACTGCGCCTTCGTGATGGCCGCCGTCAGCGTCGTCTTCCCGTGGTCCACATGTCCGATCGTCCCCACGTTCACGTGCGGCTTGTTCCGGACGAAGGTTGCCTTGCCCATGTCTCTCGCTCCTGATGGCTGAACCCGGTGCCTCGAGTGGTCGTAAGGTCGAACGAAGGGAGCCGCCCGTTCGGCGGCCCCGGTCAGTGCTGCGCCTTGGCCCGCTGCCCGGCCACGTCCTCCTGGACCTTGGCCGGAACGCGATCGTAGCGCGCGAACTCCATGGTGAACGTGCCGCGCCCCTGGGTCTGCGAGCGCAGGTCCGAGGCGTACCCGAACATCTCGGCGAGCGGCACGTAGGCCGCCACCGAGCTGATGGCGCCCGGCCGCGGCTCCATGCTCTCGATCTGGCCCCGACGCGAGTTGATGTCGCCGATCACGTCGCCGGTGTACTCCTCGGGCGCGATCACCTCGACCCTCATCACGGGCTCGAGCAGCACGCTGCCACCGCGCTTCAGGCCGTCCTTGATGGCGATCGACCCGGCGGCCTTGAAGGCCATCTCGCTCGAGTCCACCTCGTGGTACGAGCCGTCCACGAGCTCGATGCCCAGGTCGACGACCGGGAAGCCGGAGAGCAGCCCGGTGTTCAACGCCTCGCGCACGCCCTCCTCGATCGGTCGGATGTACTCGCGCGGGATCACGCCGCCCTTGATCTTGTCGGCAAACGTGATGCCGCCGCCCGGCTCGTTGGGCGCGACGTTGATGACGCAGTGGCCGTACTGGCCGCGGCCGCCTGTCTGGCGAACCCAACGGCCCTCGACGTTGGGCACCGCACGCGTGATGGTCTCGCGGTACGCGACCTGCGGCCGGCCGACGTTGGCGCCGACGCGGAACTCGCGCCGCAGGCGATCGACGATGACCTCGAGGTGCAGCTCGCCCATGCCATAGATCAGCGTCTGGCCGGTCTCGGGCTCGGTGCGCACCTGGAAGGTGGGGTCCTCTTCGGCGAGGCGCACGAGGGCCTCGGCCAGCTTGTCCTGATCGCTCTTGGTCTTGGGCTCGATGGCCACGTTGATGACGGGCGCCGGGAACGTGATGGCCTCGAGCTGGATCGGGCGATCCGGATCGCAGAGCGTGTCGCCGGTGGCGACCCCCTTCGGGCCGATGATCGCGGCGATGTCGCCGGCCTCGACCCGCGTGATGTCCTCGCGCGTGTTGGCGTGCATCTGCGCCAGCCGGCCGAGGCGGAACGCGTTGTTGGTCCCAGGGTTTAGCACCTTGTCGCCGGAGTTGATGGCGCCGGAGTACACGCGGATGAACGCCAGGCGGCCGACGAAGGGATCCGTCACGATCTTGAACACCAGGGCGCTGAACGGCGCGTCGACGGTCGGCGGGCGCTCGATGGTGGTGTCGGGCTGGAGCGGGTTGAGGCCCTGCACGGGCGGGATGTCCAGCGGGCTCGGCAGGTAGTGGATGACGCCGTCGAGCAGGGGCTGGACGCCCTTGTTGCGCAGCGCGGTGCCGCAGAACACGGGCACGAGCGATCGGGAGAGCGTTGCCTGGCGAAGAACGCGGCGAAGGTCCGCGACCGGGCTCTCCTCGCCCTCGAGGAAGTGCATCATCAGCGCATCGTCGTGCTCCGCGACGGCCTCGACCAGCTTGTCGCGCCACGCTTTCGCCTCGACCGCGAGCTCCGGACGGACGGGACGCTGCTCGGCGGTGGCGCCGAGATCCTCGTCCTGCCAAACCCATTCGCGCATCTCCAGGAGGTCGATGATGCCCTCGAAGTCAGACTCGCTGCCGATCGGCATCTGCACGGCGATCGGCCGGGCGCCGAGGCGGTCGACGATCATCTGCATCGTGCGCGGAAGGTCTGCCCCGACGCGATCCATCTTGTTGACGAAGCAGATGCGCGGTACGCCGTAGCGATCGGCCTGTCGCCAGACCGTCTCCGATTGGGGCTCGACGCCGGCGACCGCGTCGAAGACGACGACGCCGCCGTCGAGCACGCGCAGGCTGCGCTGAACCTCGACGGTGAAGTCGATGTGCCCCGGGGTGTCGATGATGTTGATGCGGTGCCCTTCCCATTCCGCCGTCGTGGCCGCGGCGGTGATGGTGATGCCGCGCTCGCGCTCCTGAACCATGTGGTCCATCGTCGCCGTGCCCTCGTGCACCTCGCCGATCTTGTACGTCCGGCCGGTGTAATAGAGGATGCGCTCGGTCGTCGTCGTCTTGCCCGCATCGATGTGGGCGATGACGCCGATGTTTCGCGTAAGTTCAAGGTCGTGCTTGGCCATCGTTCATATCTCGTCGGCTGAACGCGCCCGCCCGTGCGGAGCGCGTCGCAAAATGGGTCTTACCAGCGGTAGTGGGCGAAGGCCTTGTTGGCCTCGGCCATGCGGTGCGTTTCCTCGCGCTTTCGAATGGTCGCGCCCGTGTTGTTGGCGGCGTCCATCAGCTCGCCGGCCAGCTTGGCGGCCATGCCCTTGCCGCCGCGGGCCCGGGCCGTCGCGATCAGCCAGCGCATCCCGAGCGTCTCGCGGCGCTCAGAGCGGACCTCCATCGGCACCTGGTACGTCGACCCGCCGACGCGGCGTGGCTTCACCTCGACGAGCGGCATGGCGTTGCGGATGGCCTGCTCGAAGACCTCGATGCCCGGCTTCTTCATGCGGCCCTCGATGAGGTCGAGCGCGTCGTAGAACACCCGCTCGGCCGTCGACTTCTTGCCGCCGTGCATCAACCGGTTGATGAAGGAGCCCGCCATGATGCTCCCGTTGCGCACATCGGGTTTGATCTCCCGGCGCGTCGCCCTGTTTCGTCGCGGCATATGACTTGCCCTCCTGCACGGCCTCTCGGCTGGGTCCGCGCTGGCCCGCGCCAGCATCCTCTCGCAAACAAAGATCCCGAGCGGCTTGGCGGCCCGGCCTCATTGGCCGCGGGCGACCCTCGGGATCTGACTCGGCTGCACTCCCCGTTTGGGGAGCCGCACCGGTTTGGGTGGTCCGCAGCGCGGACCCCACCTGGTGCGGTGAACGTATTGAGCTCACCGTCGTGGGTTGGCCCTACTTCTTGGGCCGCTTCGCTCCGTACTTCGATCGGCCACGCCGGCGCTTGTCGACGCCCGTGGAGTCCAACGCTCCGCGGACGATGTGGTATCGAACGCCCGGAAGGTCCTTGACGCGTCCGCCGCGCACGAGCACCGTCGAGTGCTCCTGAAGGTTGTGGCCCTCGCCCGGGATGTACGCCGTGACCTCGATGCCGTTCGTGAGGCGCACACGCGCCACCTTCCGCAGCGCGGAGTTCGGCTTCTTCGGCGTCATCGTCCGCACTTGGGTGCACACGCCGCGCTTCTGCGGAGAGCCGCCCGTGTCGGTCAGCTCGCGCCGAAACGTGTTGAACACGAACTGGAGCGCGGGCGCCTTGGTCTTCTTGTTCTGCGGGCTGCGGCCCTTGCGAACCAGCTGGTTGATCGTCGGCACGAAGGCCCTCCGAAACGCTGAATCAAACGGACACCGAAGGAAGAGTGTAGCCCTCGGCTGCGGCCCTGTCAAGCAATTTGCGGCTCTCGCCTGCGCGACCCGCCCTCAGTCCTCGTTGTCGACCGCGCGGCGCCGGCTCGGCGGCAGCCGCAGCCCGAGGCCGAGGCGCGGACCGCCTCGATCGTCTTCCGAATCGCGGCCAAGCGACAGGATCTCGCCCGCCTCGTTCAGCACCGTGACGGCCAGCCCGAGGCTCTGGAGCTCCTTGATCAGCACGCGGAAGCTCTCGGGCGCCCCGGGATCCTGGATCTCCTCGCCCTTCACGATGGCCTCGTAGGTCTTCACCCGACCGTTGACGTCATCGGACTTGATCGTGAGCATCTCCTGCAGCGTGTGCGCGGCGCCATAGGCCTCGAGAGCCCACACCTCCATCTCGCCAAAGCGCTGGCCGCCGAACTGCGCCTTGCCGCCGAGCGGCTGCTGGGTGACGAGCGAGTAGGGGCCCGTCGAGCGCGCATGGACCTTGTCCTCGACGAGGTGTGCCAGCTTCAGCATATAGATGACGCCAACCGTCACGGACTGATCGAACGCCTCGCCCGTCTTGCCGTCGTACAGGCGCTGCTTGCCCGTGATGGGCAGCGGGTTGCCCGTCGCCGCGGCAACGCGCCGGGCCGCTTCGTGGAGCGCCTCGCCCTCGAGGCCGTCGACGTTCATGCCCTTCAGCGCGCTGTTGGCCGCAAGCATGCGGCGGAGCCACTCGCGCAAGCACGCGGTGATGGCGCCGCGGTTGGCGGACGCGCGCGCGTCGACGTTTAGATCGGCCGGAGAGGCGAGGACGAGGTCGTCCGGGTTGTAGCCGCCCGCGGCCAGCCACGCCCTGGCGCAGACCAACCGCGCATACGCCCGGTCCGTCCACATGCGATCCGCATCGCGCTCGACGGCGAGGTCGCTGAACCAGTTCTCCAAGAACAAGAGCCGGACCTCGTCGTCGTCCATCAGGTCCTCGGTGGCGATCCCGTTCTCACCGGCCCACGACCACGAGCGCTCGCCGACCACACGCCACGCCTCGTCGACCAGCCACGCGCGCGACAGCTCGGCCGAGATGTCGTCCTCCGAAGCCCCATCGAACACCGGGGTCATGACGCGGAACCCGAGCCGCTGGGCCGCCCAGCCGAGGTGCGTTTCCAGGATCTGGCCGATGTTCATCCGGCCCGGAACGCCGAGCGGGTTCAGGATGATCTCCACCGGCGTGCCGTCCTCGAGGAACGGCATGTCCTCGATGGGGACCACCTGGCTGATGACGCCCTTGTTGCCGTGGCGACCGGCCATCTTGTCGCCCTCGGTGACCTTGCGCTGTTGGGCCACGCCCACCCGCACCATGCGCTCGACGCCGGCAGCCAACTCGATGGCGTCTTCGCGGTCGAAGCTGCGGATGCTCACGATCTTGCCGCGCTCGCCGTGCGGCAGCCGGAGGCTGGAGTCCTTCACCTCGCGCGCCTTCTCCCCGAAGATCGCGCGGAGCAGCTTCTCCTCGGGCGTCAGGTCGGTCTCGCCCTTGGGCGTGATCTTGCCGACGAGGATGTCTCCGGGATGGACCTCTGCCCCGATGCGGATGACACCCTCTTCGTCGAGGTCCTTCAGCGCCTCGTCGCCCACGTTGGGGATATCGCGCGTGATCTCCTCCGGGCCGAGCTTGGTGTCCCGCGCCTCGACCTCGTGCTTCTCGATGTGGATCGACGTGAACTTGTCGCGGCGGACGACGCCCTCGCTGATCAGGATGGCGTCCTCGTAGTTGCCGCCCTCCCAGGAGAGAAACGCGACGAGGCAGTTCTGGCCGAGCGCCAGCTCGCCCTGCTGCGTCGACGAAGAGTCGGCCAGCACCGTGCCGCTGGCCACGAGCTCGCCCTTGGTAACGACCGGGCGCTGGTCGATGGTGGTCGAGGCGTTGGAGCGGACGTACTTGCGGAGCGCGTAGACGCGCACGCCGCCATCCGACTCGCGGACCAGGATGCGCCCGCCGGTCACGCTGACGACCTCGCCCGCGCGCTCGGCGATGACCAGGTGGCCCGAGTCGAGCGCCACCGGGAGCTCCATGCCGGTGCCCACGATCGGCGACTCGGGGAGCACGAGCGGCACGCCCTGGCGGAGCATGTTCGACCCCATGAGGGCGCGGTTGGCGTCGTCGTGCTCGAGGAACGGGATGAGCGCGGCGCTGACGCTGACGATCTGCTTGGGGTCGACGTCGATCATATCGACGTTCTCGGGCCTCCGCTGCAGGAAGTTGTCCTCGCGGCGCACCGTCACCTGCGCGTCGACGAACTCACCGGCCTCGTCGAACTTGGTGTTGGCCTGAGCGATGGAGTACCGGTCCTCCAGGTCGGCCGTCAGGTACACGACCTCGTCGGTCAGGAACGGCTTGACGCGCACGGTCTCGAGGCCGAGCTTGGCCACCTTGGCCGCCGCCTTCTCATCGAGTGCCGACCCGGCCTTGGCGACCAGCTTGCCGCCGGCGTCCTTCACGTCCTCGGCCAGCGAGCGACCGACGAGGCCCTCGATGGTGGCCGGCGCCGTGCCCCGAATGCGCCGGTATGGCGTCTCGATGAAGCCGTAGTCGTTCACGCGGGCGTACGTCGCCAGGCTCCCGATCAGGCCGATGTTCGGCCCTTCCGGGGTCTCGATGGGGCAGATCCGTCCGTAGTGCGAGTGGTGGACGTCGCGGACGTCGAAGCCGGCGCGCTCGCGGCGCAAGCCGCCCGGCCCGAGCGCGGACAGCCGTCGCTTGTGCGTAATCTCGCCGAGCGGGTTGGTTTGCTCCATGAACTGCGACAGCTGCGAACCCCCGAAGAACTCGCGCGTGGCGGCGACCACCGGGCGGATGTTGATGAGCGCCAGCGGCGTGATCTGGTCTGGGTCGCGCGTGCTCATGCGCTCGCGGACGACCCGCTCCATGCGCAGAAGGCCGACGCGCAGCTGGTTCTGGATGAGCTCGCCGACCGTCTTGATGCGCCGGTTGCCCAGGTGATCGATGTCGTCCGGATGCTCCCGGCCGTTGTTGATGAGGATCATGTACTCGACGACCGCCCGCAGGTCCTCCCGGGTGAGCGTGTGCGGCCGCGGTCCGTCCGGGGCCGCCTCGACCGTGCCGGGGCGCTGGTGCAGGGTCCGATCGAGCTTGTAGCGCCCGACGCGGCCGAGATCGTACCGGCGCTCGTTGAACAAGAGACCGGTGAGAAACGTGCGGGCGTTCTCCGCGGTCGGCGGATCGCCCGGGCGCAGCTTGCGGTAGATGTCGAGCAGCGCGTCGTCCTCGTCGGTCGTCGGGTCCTTCTCGAGCGTCGTCGCGATGAACGCGTGGTCCTCGTCTGTGTCCGATCCGGCGAACGCTGCCAGGAGGTCCTCCGACATCGCGTACCCGACGGCGCGGAGCAGCGTGGTGACCGGGAACTTGCGCTTCCGATCGATCTTCACGCTGACGACGTCGCGCTTGGAGGTCTCGAACTCGAGCCAGGCGCCGCGGTTGGGGATCAGCTTGGCAAACGCCAGCGTGCGTCCGGTGGTGGGCTCCTCCACGGCGCTGAAGTAGACGCCCGGCGAGCGGATGAGCTGGCTGACGACGACCCGCTCGGCACCGTTGATGACGAACGTCCCGCTCTCGGTCATGATCGGGAAGTCGCCCATGAAGACTTCCTGCTCCTGGATCTCGCCCGTGGCGCGGTTGACCAGGCGCACGGTCACCCAGAGCGGGGCGCTGTACGTCATGTCCATCTCGCGGCAGTCCGACACGCTGTACTTGGGCTCGTCGAACCGGTGGCCGAGGAAATGGAGCTCCAGGTTCTTATTGAAGCTGACGATCGGCGAGATCTCCCTGAAGAGCTCGCTCAGCCCGTCCGCGCGGAACCACTCGAACGACTCGAGCTGCACCGTGATGAGGGGCGGGGCCGGGTAGTGGTTCCGGATCCGCGCGTAGTTTCGCCGGTCGGGGTGGACCGCGGCCCGATCGTCCTCAGCGGCCGGGCTGAGGTGCTCGAGGGAGACGGTGCGTGCGGAAGGCGGGGTCTGGGCCATCGAGGTCTCATCTCCTTCGAAGGACGCGGCGGCGCCGTGCCGCCAGGCGCCGTACACAGTGTGCTACAATTCGCGTCGCGAGCGGGACGGACGCCTGTCATCCGACGCTCCGAGGCATGATCGCCCCGGACCGTTGACAGCGGGTCCACAACCGGAATAGGTTAGTGCTCGCGAGCGCACTTGTCAAGATCCGGCGCGCGTCGCCGGCTGCCAGAGAGGGCACAGAAACAGCGTGAGGCGAGATCCCAACGGCACGTCCGGCCGAGGCGACGTGGCTGTCTTCATCGACTTCGAGAACATCTACATCTCGGTCCGGCACCGCTACGATGCCAACCCGAACTTCGAGTCCATCATGGACCTCTGCCAGCGCTACGGGCGGGTGACCATCGCCAAGGCGTACGCCGACTGGTATCGCTACCCGCGCGTGACCAACGCGCTGTACGCCAACGCCATCGAGCCGATGTACGTCCCCACCTACCACTACGACCGCGAGCAGGGCCGTACGGGCCGCGCCATCAAAAACAGCGTGGACATGCACCTGTGCATCGACATGATGAAGGCGCTGTACGCGTACGAGACGATCGGGACGTACGTCCTCATCACGGGCGACCGCGACTTCGTTCCGCTGGTCAACGCCGTCCGGCAACAAGGCAAGCACACCGTCGTCATCGGCGTGGCCGACGCGACCGCCAGCCACCTCGCGCAGACCGCCGACGAGTTCCTCTACTACAGCCAGGTGGCGACCGAGGTTTCGGCCGGCGCCGACCCGGCCCAGGACCCGTACGAGGTCCTCGTGCGCGCGGTCAAGCTGGCCCGCGAACGCGGCCACGTGACGACGCTCGCGACGCTCAAGCTGACCATGATCGAGCTGATGTCCGGGTTCGACGAGACCAGCATCCAGGACAGCGGCGGGCGGCCGTTCACCCACTTCAAGGGGTTCGTCCGCGAGGCCGAGCGGCGGGGCTTGGTGAAGGTGTTCTCCAGCGGCTCGGTCAACGAGGTCCTGCTGCCAGACGAGGACCCGCTCGCCGTCAGCCAGTTCGCGCCGGAGCCGGACGAGCGCGAGCCATCCAACGACGAGGGCGGCGAGGACGTCCCGATCCCCACCAACCTCACGCTCATGGACTGGGCGGTTTTCGAGGAAGCGCTCAAGCAGCTCGAGGACGGCGCGTTGTTCATCCAGATGTACGATCTGCTCCGCGGGCTGCGCAACAAGGAGATCATCGACCTGTCCAACCAGGACATCAAGGGGATGATCAAGATGGCCATCAACGAGGGCCTGCTCATCCGGCAGACCCGGGGTCCGCATGCCTACTACCTGATCGATGAGAGCCGCCCGTTCCACCCGGCGGTGACCGCGAGCCCCCCGCGCTGATCGACGCGCCGGCTGCCGGCAAGGCATGCGCCCGCGTCCGATGAGGCAAGGAGTGTGCGATGCATCGTTCGATCGACGCCAACCAGCCACCCGGGCGACGGCGATCCGCGTCCGCGGTCGGCGCCCTCGCCCTGGTTGCGGCACTCGCCCTCGCCGGGCAGATCGCGCTGGCCGCCAGCCCGGTGCCCATCCGCTGCGATCCTGCAGATCCGTGTCTGGCCGTGCGCAACGGGCTCCTCCGGGCCGACATCAGCGACCTCGGGACGTTCACGCTCGGGACGACCGGCGGCGATCCCTCGACGGCCATCGACGACGACAAGGCGCTGCTCTACGACTTCCGCGCCGGCGGCCTCAGCGACGTCGGCACCGGCTACCCCACCGTCCGGTTCAGCCGGGACGGCGTCGCGCCGCAGCACTTCACCCCGCGCTCCGCCGACGAGGTCGTCCTGCAAGACGTGTCGCCCGACGACAGCCGCGCGGTCACGGTCTGGCAGCCCGCCCTGGGCGCCTTTGCCGGCCGCATCACGCAGACGCTCTCGCTCGACGCCAACCCCTTCACCGGACGGCGCGACATCCTCAGCATCCGCTACGCCGTCCGCAACGACGGCGCCGAGGCGGCCGACATCGGCATCCGCTCGCTGCTCGATATTCGGCTCGGCCGCAACGACGGCGCGCCCTACTTCGTTCCCGGCGCCGGCACCGTAACCCACGAGACCGCCTATCGCGGCGACGACGTGCCGCCATACTGGGTCGCGTTCGAGTCGGAGACGTACGATCCGTCAGGGCTCCGCGCGATCGGGCTGAACGATGGCTCGGCCGGCGCGCGGCCTGATGCCATGTGGATCGTGCGCTGGCGGCAGATCTCGGATCTGCCGTGGGACTACGCTATCGATGCGACGGAGCCCGTCACCCAAGACAGCGCCATCGCGCTCCTTTGGGAGCCGGCGCGGGTACCGTCCGGCGCCGAGCGCGTGGTCCAGACCCGCTATGGCCTGGCGGGCGGAGCGGGCGGGCTGGCGTTCCTGGTCGCACCAGTGGCCGCGGAGTGCGGCAGCGCGTTCGTCGTCTCGCTGTTCGTCAGCAACTTCGACGTCGCCCCGCTGACGGGCGGGAACGCCACCTTGGCGTTGCCCGCCAGCATCCAGCTCGCCCCCGGCGACGCGGCGACCAAGCCGCTGGCACCTATCGCCCCGGGCGCAGCTGGCTCGGTCTCCTGGTCCGTGCGCGTCGCGCCCGGGGCGGTCGGGCCGGCGGCGCTCTCGGCGACCGCCCGATTCGACGGCGGCCGCGAGCTCACCGCCACCAACGACCAGCTGATGCTGAGCTGCTCGGCACCCACCGCGACGCCCACCGTGCGGCCGTCGCCGACCCCGGCGACGCCCCAGCCCACGGCCACGCCGGCCGATGCCCCGCGGGCCGCCTGCCGCTTCATCCTCGGGCGCGTCCCGCAGGCGGTCATCGCCCATGCGCTGGCCAACCCAGCCGACTACCACGGCTGGGGCATGCGGGTGAACCCCGGCCTTCCCCCGTCGCCGGCCAACCCGTTGCGCACGCAGCTTTCGCTCAACAACATCGGCGTTCCCTACAACGCGCTGAACAACACCGTCCGCTGGAAGGGCGGCTGTCCGTGACCAGCGCGCGCTCCACGCCCCGCCGTTGACGCGTCTCAAGCTGACGGGTTTGACGCGCGCGGCCGACGCAGAGGTTGCCGCAGCCATGGGGGTCGACATCGTGGCGTGGGTGTTCTTCGCCCGCAGCCCGCGCTACGTCACCTCGGCCCAGGTTTGGGAGATGCAACGCGTCCTGCCGCCCAACATCAGCCGCCACGGCGTCTTCGTGGACACGCCGCCCCCGTTGATCCAGCGCGTCGTCGACCAGCTGTCGCTCGACGCCGCCCAGCTCTTCGGCGCCGAGTCGCGGCAGGACGTCGAGGGCATCCTCCCGCACGCGTACAAGGGTGTCACCGCCGCGAACGCGCAGGACTGCGAGGCCGCGGGCCGTGCCTTTGCCGCGCGACGCGGTCGCCGGGGTGAACCCGGGCTGCTGATCCACTTGGCCAGCTTGGAGGGCCTGGCGTGGCGCGAGCTCGACGCCATCGCTCGGCGCGTGCCGCTCGTCGTCGGCATTCCGAGCGTGGACGAGCGGATCATCCATCGCTTGGTGCATCGCGTGCACCCGTGGGCCATCGACGTCTGGGAAGCCGTCGAGACCAAGCCCGGGCGGCTCGATCCGGCGCGCCTCGCCGACGTCGTCGCGGCCATCCGCGCGGCAGACGACGGCGGATCGGCGGATAGTCGACCGGCGGCCGGTGGTTTGCCCCCTCGCGCCGTCCGGTAGTCGGTGGGCCGCGCCTGTAGCATGGCGGCATGAGCGAGCTGCCCCCGCACCACAGGGCCATTGCGGCATGCCTGGCGGCGTCCATTGCGTTTGGCACCGGCGCCAGCGCGGCAACCGCGGCCGCGCCCGCCGTGGGGCTTGCCGACCTCACGCCGCGCCAACGCGTGGCACAGCTCTTCCTCGTGGCCATCTACGCACCAGAGGGCACCGGGCGCGAGGACGCGCTCCGGCTGGTCGGCGAACACGGGATCGGCGGGATCGTCCTCCAGGCGGGCAACAACCTGTTCGGCAACACCGCCGGCGCGCCGCTGGCGGGCGAGGTCGCCGCCCTGACGGGCGCGTTCCAGGACCACGCCCTGACCGAAGGGCCGGGCGTCCCGCTGTTCGTGGCCATCGACCACGAAGGCGATGGCCCGCCACGCTCGCACCTGCGCGAGGGCTTCACGCCGCTGCCGTCGCCGATGGCGATCGGCGCCACGTGGTCCGTGAGCGACGCCCTGGCCATCGGCCGCATCGCGGGCGCCGAGCTGGGCGCCGTCGGCGTCAACCTGCTGCTCGGGCCGGTCGTTGACGTCCTCACCGACCCGCGCGTCGACAGCGGCGGGGACATCGGCACGCGCGCGTTCGGCGGCGACCCGTTTTGGGTCGCCCAGCTCGGGCGCGCGTACGTGGCCGGCGTTCACGAGGGCGGCGCGGGGCGCGTGTTCGCCGTGGCCAAGCACTTCCCCGGGCACGGCGGCAGCGATCGGCTCCCCGACGTCGAGGTGGCCACGATCAACAAGGGCATCGAGGCGCTGCGCGGCAACGAGCTGCCGCCGTTCGAAGCCGTGACCGAGGGCGTCCCCGGCGAACCCGGCGCGCTCGGCATCGCGGACGGGCTGATGACCAGCCACATTCGCTACCAGGGGCTCCAGGGCGGTATTCGGCGGCTGACCCCACCGATCTCGTTCGATCGCGAGGGCCTTCAGATGCTGCTCGCCCTGGACGGCACGCCGTTCGCGCGCTGGCGCGCGGCTGGCGGGCTGATCGTCTCCGACTCGCTCGGCGTCCCGGCCGTGCGCCTGTGGTTCACGCAGTCGGGCGGTGGGGACCAAGACGGCCGGTTCCCGAACCGAGAGATCGTGCGCCGCGCGCTCCTAGCAGGCCACGACGTCCTGACCATCGCCCAGTTCGCCCCGCGTCCTGCCTGGTCGCTCCAGCTCGCCAACGTGCTCGACGCTATCGACTACCTGACAGCTGAGTACGGCAGGGACCCCGCCGTTCGCGAGCGCATCGACGCGGCCGCCGGGAACATCCTGCGCCAGAAGGCCCGGATGTACCCGGATTGGTCCCCCGCTGCGGTGCGCGCGAATGCGACCGCGGCGCCCGCCGCCGTCGGAAGCCGCGCGGCGCACGACGCCGCCGTCGCGGTCTCGCAGCATGCCGTCACCGTGTGGGCGCAGCACGCGCGACCGGAGCGCGGCGATCGCCTGGTCGTCGTCACGCCGGGCGGCTTGGGCGCCGAGCTCGCGTGCCGCGGCGAGACGTGCGGCCTCGAGGTCGCGCGCTGGCAGCGGTTGGACGCGCTCGGCCCGACGTGGGTAGAGGGCTTCATCCTCGAGGGCTATGGCCCCGAGGGAACGGGCACCGTCCGCACGGAGGACCTGGCGTCGCTTTCGTTCTGTCAGCTCGCGAGCGCGCTCAGCGCTGGCGCGCCGCCGACGGAGACGCCGCCGCCGTCCGAATCGTCCGTTGAGGCTACCGCAGAGCCGGCGACGACCGACACCGGCACCGCCCCGTCAGACCCGTGCGCGCCGCCCGAGGGTGCCGACGCCGTGCGCAGGACGCTCGCGGCCGCCGATTGGGTCATCTTCGCGTTTGGCGACCTCAGCAGCGACGCCGTTCGGCTGCTCGGCGGCTTCCTGTTGCCTCAGACCGCCCGCCTGGTCAGCGGCGGTGGGCACATGGCCGTCCTTAGCTTCGGGCCTCCCTATTATGTCGACTCGACAAACCTGGCGCGCCTCGACGCGCACATCAGCGCGTACAGCAAGGTGCCGGCATCGATCGCCGCCGGCATCGACGCCCTGTTCGGCGACGACAGCCCGAACGGCCGGTCGCCCGTCTCGGTCGAAGATGCCGACTACATTCTCTCCGATCGGCTCGAGCCGGACCCGGCGCGCGCCCTTACGCTCCGCGGCACCGCGGTCGATCCGTCCGCCGATGCGCTGCCCGCCCGAGTGTCGCTGGTCATCGGGCCGGTGCTCGACCGCAACGCCCACCGCGTCCCCGACGACACGTCGATCGAGCTCCTGCTCGATCCGCCCGACGCGGCAGGCGACGGAGCCGCGCTGCGCCTTTCGACGCGCGACGGCATGGCCTACGGCGACCTCCTGCTGGTCCGTGGCGGGCGCATTGCCATCGCGGCCTTCGCCGCCAGCGGCGCGCGGTCCGCCGAGCCGCTCGTCATCGAGCTGCCCATGCCGACGGCCACGCCCTTGGCGGCACCGGCCGCACCGTCCGCAGGGCACGGCGGCGCCGGCGACGCACCGATCGCCCTTGCGCCGCCCGCCCGCCCGCTAGGCCTTGCGGCCCTGGCGTGGGCCATCATGGGCGCGTCCGCGGCATCGGCCGCGGTCACGGCGACGGCGCGAGGGCGATCGCGGCGCGGACCGCCGCACGCCGGCCTCGTCGCCGGATGCGGCGCGCTTGGGCTCTACTGCGCGTACGCGCTCTGGCGCCGCGGTCCGACGGGGTCGGCACTCTTGCCGCTCGGCGCGGATCCCGCCGTCGTCGCCTTGCTGGGCGCGGGGCTCGCGGCGCTCGGCGATCGCGCGATCACGGCAGCAAGCTCAGCCAAGCGGCCGCGATGGACAGCACGATGAGCGCGGACAACCAGGCGGCGTCGGCACGCCAAGCCGCCGGGCGCACCGCCGGCGCGCCCGCGACTGGCGGCACCGGCCTCTGCGCTTGGCGGAGGCGCGCGCGGAGCATTGCGGCGTCCGCGGGCCGATCGTCGGGATGGAGCGCCATGGCGGCGGCCAGGACCTCGACGACGGCAGGAGGGACGTCGGGCCGGAGCGCGGCGACGTCGAGCGGGCCGGTGCGGCGCATGAACCGCTCCTGCGCCGACTCCGGCGCCCGACCGGTGAGCAGGTGAAGCAGCGTGGCGCCGGCGGCGTAGACGTCGGCGCGCGGGTCGACGACAGGCGCGTCGCCGTACTGCTCGAGCGGCTGGTAGGCGCGCGAGCCGCCGCCGATGACGGTCATCGTCGGTCCGCCTGCGACCGCCAGGCGCTGCGCCAACCCGAAGTCGACCAGCTTCAGCTGGCCGTCTGGGGTGAGCTTGACGTTGGCCGGCTTGACGTCGCGATGGACGACCGGAGGGTCCAAGCGATGCAAGTAGGCGAGCGCCCCACACAGATCGTCCGCCCAGCCGAGGACGGCATCGACGGGCAGCTTGCGGTCGCGGGCCAGCGCATCCGCCAGCACGGCGGCCAGGTCTTGACCGGGCACGTAATCCATGACGAGGTAGCCGACGCCGTCGTGTTCGAAATGATCGGAGACCTTGGGCAGCGCGGGGTGGTCGAGCTGCGCCAGGAGCCGCGCCTCCTGCGCGAATCGATCGAGGTCGGTGCGCGCTTCCGCGGGCGTCTGCGCCGCAGGCGGTCGATGCGCCTTGAGGGCACACTGGCGACCGGGCAGGCGGCGATCCTCGGCGAGCTGCACCGAGCCCATCCCGCCCTGGCCGATCGCCGCGATCAACCGGTAGCGCCCGAGCAGCGTACGGGCCACCCATCCCTCCTCGATCATCCAAGGGCTGGCATGCCAATTCGGCGGCTAGCCTAGACGATGGCCCATCAACGGGTCAAACGACATCCGACGCATTGCATTCGCTTGCATGCGGCACACGAGAGGAGGCGAGGATGACACCAAGCGCGTGGCTGGTCCTGAAGGACGGCCCGGCCAACGAGGGCGAACGATGGGCGCTCTGCAGCGACGTGACGGCGATCGGTCGCTGGGAGGGCAACGACGTCGTGTTGCCAGACCAGGAGGCTTCCCGGAGGCACGCTCAGATCCGCCGCGAAGCGGGCCGGTACGTGCTCGTCGACCTTGGCAGCAAGAACGGCACGCTGGTCAACGGGGTGCCGACCGCCGGCGCGACCCCGCTCAGAGACGGCGACGAGATCGTCATCCCGCCCCGCTTTGCCTTCGTGTTCGTCGACAACGAGGCGACGGCCGCGTTCGGCAACCCACGCCAGGGTCTGCGCATCGACGAGGCCACCCGGCGCGTGCTGCTCGACGGCCAGGAGATCGATCCCCCACTCGCGCCCAATCAGTTCGCGCTGCTGTGCCTGTTGGCGTCACAGCCCGGCCGGGTTTTCGCCCGCGACGCGATCGCCTCGGCGTGCTACCCGGGCGTCGAGGGCGGTGTGTCTGACCTGGCCATCGATGGCGTCGTACGACGCCTGCGCGCCCGGCTGCAAAGCGCCGACCCGTCCCGCGAGCACGTCGTGGCCGTGCGCGGCCACGGCTTCCGGCTGGGCTGAGGCCGCTGGTGTGGTGTCGGCGCGCTCAACCGCCGACCAGGGCATCCAGGACGAGCGCCCCGAGGAGCAGCGGAAGATAGAGCACCGACGCCTTGAACAGCTGCCGCGCCGCGAGGGGCGTGCGCTGGCGCGCCAGCCCGAACGCAGAGCGCAGGAACACGAGCCCGAGCCCCATGGCCGCGGCAAAGTAGAGCGGTCCCGCATCGCCCGCGACGGCCGGCAGCGTGCTCGCCGAGACGAGCGCGAGCGTCCAGAGCACGACCTGGCGAACCGTCGCCCGCTCGTCCGCCGCCTCGGCCGGCATCATGCGCAGCCCGGCGCGCAGGTAGTCGGCGCGATACATCCATCCGATGGCCAGGAAGTGCGGGAGCTGCCACAGGAACAGGATGAGGAACAGGCGCCAGGCCGCAGCCGACAGGCTGCCGACCGCCGCGGCCCATCCGATCAGCACCGGAACCGCGCCGGGCACCGCGCCGATGATGGTGGCCAGCGCGTTGACGCGCTTGAGGGGCGTGTAGACGCCCACGTAGATGACCAGCCCCGCCGCGGCCGTGACCGCCGCAACGGGAGCGCGCAGCGCCAGCATGGCCAGACCGAGCGTGGCCATGATGCAGGCATACCATAAGGCCTGGCCCATCGTCATGCGCCCGGCCGGCAGCGGGCGGTCGGCGGTGCGGCGCATCCGTGCATCGACGTCGCGCTCCAGGATCTGGTTGAACGCGCTGGCGGCACCCAGGGCCAGGCCGGTGCCAGAGAGCACCCAGACCAGGTGCAGCGCGTCAAAAGGCTCCGGGCGTGCAACGGCGTAGCTGATGGCGGTGACGGCGAGCCCGAGCTTCATGAGGCGCGGCCGCATGAGCTGCGCGACATCGGCCAGCGCGGCTCGGGGAAGGCTTGCAAACGCGGCGTGCGCGGCGGGCTTTGTCACGCCGCGGATTATACGCAGGCGCCCAAGATCGCGCAGCCATTTGACAGCCGCCATGGTTTGACGCAAAAACACGCTGCGCTTGTCGCATCGGCCGTCAGCCTTTCGTCCGCGATTGGTCATGAGTCGGCGATGAGCCAAGCAGTACACTGCCCGAATCGTGTGCCAAGGGGTGGCGTCCACGGTGCGTTCCATTGAACGCCTGATGCGGGCGGCCCAGCGCGGTGCCGAACGCGCACGTCCGACACGTGAGCGACGGAACCCGCAATTCGCAGGAGGAGTGCCTCGGATGATCGTCAACGCGCGACCGCGCGCCCGCATGCTCTCGGCCGTCGTCGCGGCGCTTGCCGTGCTCGCTCTGCCCACCTCAGGCTGTGACATGCTCTCGGCCTTCCGCGGGGAAGAAGAGGCTGATACCACGGTCGAGGAGCTCTCCGGCTCGATCGGCCCGTGCCTTTCATGGTTCGATCGCGGGGTTGTCGACGTCGCGATGAGCGGCGATGGCTCGCGCGTGGCCTACATCGCGTCGCGACGGCCGGAATCGCTGCCCGAGGATGCCTGGCGCTCGGGGGACCGCGCCGTGTTCGTCCGCGATCGAACGGAGCAGGGGGCCACCTCCACCCGGTACATCGCCTCGACGTGGGCGCCGCTCGACGAGATCCCGGCCTATTCCACCGAAGACCCGCAGCGCGACGGCAAGGACGACGCAATCCCCCTTGCCGAGCAGCTGCAGGAGCTTGCGCTGTCAGATGACGGATCGCGCATCGTCGTCGGGGTCTCCCGGGAAGGGATCGAGGGAGGGCTGGCCAAGCTCTACGCGGGCAGCATCCCAGAGGACACGACGTCCACGCTGAGGCCGCCGGATGGCGGCCTCACGGTCGTTCCCATCAACACGATCCAGTCCGCCGAAGCCGTCAACCGGTTCGAGCTCTCGCCGGACGGCAGCAAGGTCGCGGCGGCGCTCGGCCCGCGCGGCGAGCTGCGGATCTACGACCTCAACGCCAACGTGCCCATCGTCTACAACCTTGGCGACGACAACGCGGTCACGATCTCAAACGAGCTGCCCCCGATATCGACCTCCATCCTGGTCGAGCGCCGCGCCGCGATCCTCACCGGCGGCAGCGCGCTCCACTGGTCGCCGGACGGCACGCGCATTGCGTTCTCCCGCACCGTGCCGGTGACCACCAGCTACATTCAGATCGTGGACGTCGCCACCGGCGAGGTGACCACGGTGCGGCGGATCGTCGGCGTCACGGCGCCGCAGCTCGCTTGGGCCACCGACAGCGCGTCGTTGTTCGTGTTGACCACGCGCCTTGCCGAATCGGAAGCCTTCGGCAACTCCGAGGTTCGGCGCCTCGCGGCCGAGGAGGACGGCGAGCAGCTCGGGTCTGCCATGTCCATGACGCGTGAGCCCCACTGGCGGTCCGAGCCCAACGGCCTGGCGTCGCTCGGGAACGATCGGCAGTTCGTCGTGAGCCTCGACGGCCGGATCTTCCGGCTGGACTTCCCGTCGGACGAGGCTCAAGCGCCGCGCAAGCTGGAGTTCGGGGCGCTCCCGTCCGGCACGAACATTCCCGCACAGCGCGTGCTCACGTCGGCCGATGCCGACATCGCCGTCTTCACGGTGGTCACCGGTGGGGTCGTGCGCGTCGGCCAGCGCGCGTACGTCAGCCAGAACGAATGCCCGGAGGCGCCCACGCGCGAGGCGCAGCCGACCGGTGCCGCCGGCGAAGAGGCAGCCGACGAGGAGGCGCCGTCCCCGACCGCCGAGGGCTAGCCCGCCGCTCGCGGTCCATCGCTAGCGGCGCACGGCGCTGGGCCGGCTGGACAAAAGTCGACAGGCTGGTATCGTCTGCCGTGCGGCCCATGACGGCCGTGTCGAATGCACACGAGGAGACACGAGCACATGAACCTTAGCGCCCCGACCATGCTGTCGTTTGGCATCTCCGCGGTCTTGGCCATCCTCGCGCTGCTGGGTCAGTTCGGCGGGGTCGCCCCGCTCGCTGCCAACGTCTTCTGGCTTGCCTTCGGCGCGTGGGTGGTCCTTGCGGCCGGTGCGCTGCTCAAGGGCTTCTAGCCCGCAGACGCCGGCAACCAGCGGCAACTGCCCCTCGAGGCCGGCGCATTGGTCGCCGGCCTCGATCGCGTCCAGCGGCTGGCCACCGCGGTCCGAATCCAGCGCCGCGCGTGGTAGGATTCAGCGTGCAACGAGCGTCGTGAAGGAGAATGGCTATGGACCTAGAGGTGCGCGACGATCCCGTCGCATTGGCCGCCTTCGAAGCGCGGATCGCGGCCGGCGAGAAGATCGAGCCGGGCGACTGGATGCCTGAACGCTACCGGCGTCAGCTCATCCGCTTGATCCAGCAGCATGCCAACAGCGAGCTGATGGGCGCGTTGCCGGAGGGCGAGTGGATCCCGTATGCGCCCGGGTTCAAGCGCAAGATGGCCCTGATCGCCAAAGTTCAGGACGAGGTAGGCCACGCGCAGCTGCTCTACCGCGCCGCCGAGACGCTTGGCAAGCCGCGCACCGAGATGATCGAGGAGCTGATCAACGGAACCTCGAAGTACTCCAACGTGTTCAACTACCCATGCGACACCTGGGCCGACATTGCCATGGTCGGCTGGCTGATCGACGGCGCGGCGATCGTCAACCAGACGATCATGCAGACCGGTTCGTACGGCCCGTACGGCCGCGCCCTGAAGCGCATCACGTACGAGGAGGCCTTTCACCTCAAGCAGGGCTACGACCTCGTCGTGACCTTGGTCACCGGCACGCAGAGGCAGCGCGCGATGTGCCAGGAGGCCTTCACCCGGTGGTGGTGGCCGCTCATGATGTTCTTCGGGCCGCCGGACAAGATCTCGACCCACACCGAGGTGCTCCAGCGCTGGGGCGTCAAGCCCAAGACCAACGACGAGCAGCGGCAGATCTTCCTGGCCAAGTTCGTCCCAAAGATCCTGGAGCTCGGCCTCGAGATCCCGGATCGGACCCTGCACGTCGATCCGGCGACCGGCCTGTACGCGTTCGCGCAGCCCGATTGGGACGAGTTCCTACGCGTCGTCCGCGGCGACGGGCCGATGAACCGCGAGCGGCTCGCGCTCCGGCGGCTGGCCTACGAGAGCGGAGGGTGGCTGCGAACGGCCCTGGAACGGCACGACCCCCTGCCGCAGGCGGCCTGACGCGTGTACGGCGACCCCTCAGCCGAGCCGGACTCAGGCGCCCTCGGCCCCAGCGCGATGCCGGACTACACGCGGGCCTGGCACTTCGATCCGTACCACCAGGGGCTGCGCCATGCGCGCCGGCACGACCCGGGCCCACAGGCCAGCGACACCGAGTGGCAGGATTGGGAGGTCTTCCAGCAGGACGTGCGCGGCGAGCACCACCACCACGTGGGGGCGCTGCACGCGCCGGACGCCGAGACCGCGCTCCTCCTGGCCAAGGAGAACTTCGCACGGCGCGGCGCGTGCGCCAACCTGTGGGTCGTGGCCGCGCGGAACGTCTACGCCACAGCCTACGAGGATGCCGACATCTTCCAGCACACCACCGACAAGCTCTACCGCGAGCCGGCGGGCTTCCAGGGCCTCCGTCAGGCCAAGATCCACGGCGCGGCCGCGGCCGCACGGGCATCCGACGACGACGCTATGGGGGCGCGCGCCGAACCCGACGCGGCAGCGGAGCACGCCGAGGTCGACGCGTGAGCGCCGACGCAGTGGAAGCGCGCCGGGCGCTGGCCGAGGCGGCAGGTATGGGCGTGCCAGGACCGTACGACGCGCTCTCTGCGCTGCCCCAGGCGCTGCGCGAGGGCGTCGATGCGCTCCTCCTGGCCTTCGCCGACGACGCGATGCTCCAGGGGCACCGCGACGCGGAGTGGACGGGCCTCGGCCCGATCCTGGAGGAAGACATCGCGTTCTCGAGCATGGCGCAGGACGAGCTGGGCCACGCCCAGGTGCTCTACCGCCTGCGCCACGAGCACCTGGGCGCGCCCGACCCGGACGCGCAGGCGTTCCTGCGCGACGCAGCGGCCTGGCGCAACGCGCGGCTCGTCGAGCTGCCGCGCGGCGACTTTGCCTTTGCCCTCGTCCGCCGCGCGCTGTTCGACCTGGCCAAGGCGGTCCAGTACGACGCGCTCCGGCAGTCGCCGGTCCGCGAGCTCGCCGTGGCGGCCACCAAGCTCCGGCAAGAGAAGAAGTACCACCTGCTCCACGATCGGGCGTTCGTCACGCGGCTCGGCCGCGCGACCGCGGCAAGCCACGACCGGCTCCAGGCGGCCCTGGAGGCCGCGTTCCCCGCGGCGTGCGACCTGTTCGAGCCGTCGGATGGGCTTGCGGCGCTGGCCGCGGCCAAGCTCGTGCCGGGCGCCGACGTGCTCCGCTCGGTCTGGCTCGCTGCGGTCTGCCAGCTGGCCGACGACGCCGGCCTCAACGTCCCGGCCGCCGACCCGGCGGCCCTGGGCGGGCGTCGCGGGGACCACACCGAGCACCTCGAGCCCTTGCTTGCGGCCATGCAGGGCATGTTCCGCAGCGATCCCGAGGCCACGTGGTGAGCGCCTCGCGCGCGCTCGACCGCGCGGCGGTGCTCGCGGCGCTCGAGACCGTCAATGATCCCGAGATCCCTGTCGTGTCCGTCGTCGACCTCGGCATCGTCCAGTCGGTCATCGTAGCGGGCGGCCACGTCACGGTCGCCATCACGCCGACCTTCAGCGGCTGCCCCGCGCTCGAGGTCATGCGCGACGAGATCCGCAGCGCCGTCCTCAGCATTGGGGCCGACTCCGTCGACGTGCCGGTGGTCCTCGACCCGCCGTGGTCCAGCGACCGCATCACGCCTGGAGCGCGCGATCGGATGCGCGCGATCGGCCTCATGCCGCCGCCCGCGGTCGGCCGATTCCGCGCGGACCCGGCGCTCAGCCTACGGATGCCGCCGGTCGAGCCCGACGAGGCCGTGCCCTGCCCGTTCTGCGGCTCGAAGGACACGGTCGTCGAGAACCCGTTCGGGCCGACGATCTGCCGCTCGCTGCACTACTGCAACGCCTGCCAGCAGCCGTTCGAGGCGTTCAAGGCGTTGTAGCGGATCCAGAGCGCTGGCCGCGCGCGACGCGGCAACGCCGGAGCGCCCCGAGCCTGGTTGCGCGGAGCAGGCCCCTTGTCTATCATCGCGCGCATGCCGCCACCCGAACCGGCCGCCGCGGCGGCCATCCACGCCGCGCGCGCCGCCATCGCGCGCCTGGGCGGCGTCATGTTCGCGCGCGGTCTCACCGATGCGGCCGGCGGCAACATCAGCGTGCGGGTCGGCCAGCCCGATGGCGATGCCATCTGCATGACGCCCCGCTACGCCGCGCACGCCACGCTATGGCGCTTGGACTCCGCCGACGTGCTCGTCCTGGACGGCGCGGGCTTGGTGCAGGCGGGTTCGGGCGAGGCCTCGCGCGACGCGGCCGTGCACGCGGCCATCTACCGGGCGGTCCCGAGCGCGGGCGCGGTGGTGCACGCCCATGCGCCCTTCTGCCTGGTCTTCGCGACCGCGGGCCGGCCCATCCCGGCGCGCATCGACGCCGTCCAGCCCATCGGCGACGTGCCGGTGATCGCGAGCGGGCAGGACGAGGCGCGCGCCGCGGCCGCAGCGCTGGCCGCGTCCGCCGAGCGCATCGCGTCCTTTGCGTCCGCTGTGCTCGTCGCCGGCCACGGCGTGATCGTCGCTGGGCGCGATCTTGCGCATGCTTACGACGCGCTGGAGCGGATCGAGGCCAACGCGCGTACCATCCTGCTCGCGCCGCTGCTCGGCGCCATGAACGCGGCGGCCGCCGCCGCCGTTCACTAGGCAGCGCGCGACGCCGCTGCGCAGCCCATGGTCCAAACGCCCCGACCCCGGGGCGGCGACAAAGGAGAAGACGAGATGCGATCCCATTGGTACAGGCTCCTTCCGGCGAGCGCGATCCTGGTGGCCGGCCTCGGCTTGTCAGGCTGCCGGAGCGACGAGCCGGACGCGGCGCCCGTCAGCGACCAGCCGGTCGGCGAGGCGACGGCCGCGGACGCGGTGACCCCAGGCGACGCGGTCACCGGGGCCAGCAAGGTGCCGGCCGACACGTTCGTCTCGGCGACGATCGGCGACCCCGAGAGCCTCGACCCGCCGTGGACCTATGAAACGACCGGCGCGACGTACGAGGCGATCCTCTACGACAGCCTGGTCGCCTTCGAGCGCGAGAAGCCCGATGCGTTCGTTCCGGCGCTGGCCACGGAGTGGGAGGTGTCCGACGACGGGCTGGCCTACACGTTCTCCATCCGCGAGGGCGTGACGTTCCACGAGGGCGGGACGCTCGAGCCCAGCGACATCGCGTACTCGCTGCAGCGCGGGATGCTCCAGGACCGCGTCGACGGGCCGATGGTGTTATACATGGAGCCTATCCTCGGCGCGACGACGATCGCAGGGAAGGCCATGGAGCTCGGCAGCGTGACCGCCGAGGACGCCACGTTGGCCGACGTGCCGAACGAGGCGCTCGTCGACGCGTGCGAGCTCGTCAAGGCCGCCGTGGTGGCGAGCGACGAGGACGGGACGGTGGCGATCACGCTCGCCCAGCCGACGCCGTGGTTCCTCCAGCTCGTCGCGCAGCCGTGGGCGGCTGCGCTTGACATGCAGTGGATGGTCGAGCAAGGCGATTGGGACGGCAACTGCGCCAGCGAGGACGGCACGGCGACGTGGACGGAGTGGCACGCGCCGGCCGCCGAGGAGACCGTGCTCTTCAACCGCGCGAACGGGACGGGTCCGTACATGCTCGACCAGTGGAAGTCCGGCGAGGAGATCACGTTCAACGCCAACGAGGGCTACTGGCGCACCGAACCGGCATGGCCCGGCGGCCCGTCGGGCCCGCCGGCGCTGAAGCGCCTGGTCATCCAGAAGGTCGACGAGTGGGGCACGCGCCTGGCCAAGCTGGAGGCCGGCGAGGCGGACACCGTGGTCGTGCCGCGCGCCAACATCGACCAGGTCGAAGCGATGATCCACACCCGCTACGACGGCGGCGACACGAGCGCGCCGGCGACCGAGCAGAACCCGGACGGTATGCTCAACCTCTACATCGGCTTCCCGACCCAGGCGATGACGGCCGCCATGTTCACGTTTGCCATCAACGCCGAGAGCGAGTTCATCGGCACGGGTCAGCTGGGCGACGGCATCCCGGTCGACTTCTTCAGCGACCTGGACGTGCGCAAGGCGTTCAACTATTGCTTTGACTGGGATACGATGATCCAGGAAGGCCTGAAGGGCGAGGGCGTCCAGGCGCGCGGCCCGATCATCGAGGGGCTCCAGGGCTTCGACCCGGCCTCGGAGGTCTACGCGCTCGACCTCGACCTATGCAGAGAGCACCTGGCCGCGGCCTGGGGCGGCCAGGTCGCCGAGCGCGGCTTCAAGATGACCCTGGCCTACAACGAGGGCAACGACACCCGGCAGACGGCCGCGGAGATCCTGGCGGAGAACCTCACGCTGGCCGACCCGAAGTACCAGGTCTCGGTCCAGAGCCTGGAGTGGCCGTCGTTCCTCGAGGCGCGCCGGCTCGAGTCGCTGCCCATCGCCATCAGCGGCTGGCAGGCGGATTACTTCGACGCCTCCAACTGGGTCCACCCCTTCATGCACAGCCAGGGCGCCTACGCCCGCGCGCAGCACTTCCCGGCCGAGCTCCAGACGCGCATCGATGCCCGCATCGACGAAGCCCTCATCGAGCAGGACGTGGCAAAGCGCGAAGCGCTCTACGCGGAGCTCCAGCAGATCGCGCACGACGAGGCCATCGACGTCTTCCTGTTCCAGGCGACGGGGCGCGCGTACCTGAACCGACAGGTCCAGGGCTACTACGTCAACTCGCTCGCGCCCGGCACCTACTACTACGCCCTCTCCAAGCAGCCGTAGGGCGTTTCGCGATCGGTGGCGGCCCGCCGTGAAGCGGGCCGCCACCGCGATCCCCGCCGCAAGCCCTCGGGCGCCCCGCGCGGAGCCAGCGCATGACCACGTACATCATCCGCCGCCTCTTGATCATGCCGCTCATCCTCCTCGGCGTGACCATCCTCATCTTTGCCATGCTGTCGCAGCTCTCGGTGACGCAGCGGCTGGCGCTGTACGTCCCCGACTCCCCGCGCGCCAGCGACCTGGAAGGCCTGGCGGAGCAGTACGGGCTGAACGATCCGATCCCAGTGCAGTACGGGCGCTGGCTAGGGCGCATGGCGAAGGGCGACCTGGGCTTCTCCAAGACGGGCAAGCAGCCGGTGGGCGAGCTCATCGTGCGCCTCCTCCCCGCCTCGGTCGAGCTTGCGCTGTGGAGCGTCATCCCGATCCTGGTCCTGGGCATCTGGCTGGGCGTCAAGTCGGCCGTCAACCACAACCGATTCATCGACCATGTGCTCCGCATCGTCAGCATCACCGGCACCAGCATGCCCAGCTTCGTGCTCGGCCTGCTCCTGCTCATGGTCTTTGCCGGCAAGCTGGGTTGGCTGCCCACGGGGGAGCGCCTCTCGCCCCAATTCCGGCAGCTCGTCGACGCGCCCGAGTGGATCACCGTCACGCGCATGTACACCGTGGACGCTTTGATCAACGGCCGCCTGGACGTCTGGTTGGACGCGGTGCGCCACCTCATCCTGCCGGTCGTCACGCTGGCCTACATCAGCCTGGCCGTGCTGCAGCGCGTCACGCGGTCCAGCATGCTCGACACGCTGCGCCAGGACTACGTGCGCACGGCGCGGGCCAAGGGGCTGGCCGAGCGCGTGGTGGTCATGCGCCACGCGCGCCCCAACGCCCTCCTGCCGGTGGTCACCATCGGCGGCGCGCTGCTGATCGGGTTGTTGAACGGCGCTGCGATCACCGAGACCATCTTCAACTGGCCGGGGCTGGGCAAGCGCTTCGTCGACGCGGCCCGCAACCTGGACATCATCACCGTGCTCGGCTTCACCATGTTCCAGGGCCTGCTGCTCATCGTCGGCAACCTGATCGTCGACATGCTCTACGCCACCGTCGACCCGCGCGTCCGACTCAATTGACGCCCCAGCAGGACGCTCGGAGGAGCCGGCGGTGACCCAGGATTCGGAAGCGATTGGCGCCGTCGCCCACAGCATCCATCCGATCAGCCCCGACGTTCCGTTCGTCGACGAGCCGATCGCCAACGTCGTGGACCGCCGGAGCGTGCGCTACGTCGTGCGCCAGCTGTTCAGCAACTCCTCGTCGATCATCGGCACCGTCCTCTTGACCGCGTTTGCCGTCATCGCGCTGGCCGCGCCGCTGCTCGCGCCGTGCCCCGACGACCCGCGGCAGCAGCGGCGCTGCGGCCCGGACCCGTACAACGTGCCGCGCTACGGCTTCAGCCAGGTACCTATTCCGCCCAACGACGTGTACCGCTTCGGCACGACGCCGACGCAGTACGACATCTACTACGGCGTGGTCTGGGGCGCGCGCACGGCCTTCAAGGTCGGGGTGGTCATCGTCGGCCTGTCGCTGCTCATCGGGCTCACCATCGGGGCACTTGCCGGCTACTACGGCGGCTGGATCGACGAGGGGCTGATGCGCGTCGTCGAGGTCTTCCAGGCGTTCCCGTTCCTGCTGGCGGCCATCACGCTGGCCACGATCCTGCGCACCAACCCCAACTTCACCGGCACGATGCCCGCCATCCTGGCGCTCGTCGCGTTCGGGTGGACCGGCTACGCGCGCCTTGTCCGCGCCGACATCCTGTCGGTCAAGCAGCGCGAGTACGTGTGGGCCGCGCGCAGCCTGGGCGCGGGCGACCGCCAGATCATCATGCGCCACGTGCTCCCCAACTCGATCTTCCCCGTGCTCGTCGTCGCGTCGCTGGATATCGGGACGGTCGTGCTGTCGTTTGCCGCGCTGTCGTTCTTCGGCCTGGGCGTTCCGGACGGCTACGCGGACTGGGGGCAGATGATCTCCTCCGCCCGGACGCGGATCCCGTCGCTGGTCGAGGACTGGTACATCGTCCTCTTCCCGGGCGGCGCCATCGCGCTGTTCTCGCTTGGCTGGAACCTGATCGGCGACACAATCCGGGACATCCTGGACCCGCGGCTGGCGGGGGGGGAGTAAGCTGACGGCGTGACACATCGCCGATCGATGCGGGTACGGCGGGCGTTGTGTCACGCGATCAGCCGGCGATACCTTCCGCCCTGCCTCGCACACCCCATGTGGGTAGGGGCACGGCATGCCGTGCCCGTTTCCCGTCCAACGATCCTGGACGCACGCCCATCGGAATGGAAGAGGGCACGGCATGCCGTGCCCCTACCGATGGTAATGGCGCGGAGGCGGGGCGGATGGGATTTCGGATGATCGTGGGGCCGGGCCCAATACAGCCGCGATCCCTGACGGCGTGACATATCGCCGATCGACGCGGGCACGGCGGGCGTTGTGTCACGCGGTCAGGGGGGAAAGGGCTACGGCCTGAACGCGAACGGCAGGTGGATGCGCGAAGGACGAGCCGTCGAGATCGGCGTCGCCGTCGGCGTCGGGAGCACAGCCTGGGTCGACGTGGGCTCGACCACTGCGGTAGCCGTTGGCGTGGGTGCGACGACGAGGATCTCGGGCACCGGGAAGACAAACGTCCGGTCGACGCCGTCGGCATCCGTGTAGTGCGCGACGGTGTTCTGGCTTGTCGGCAGGAGCCCGACACGCTGCGGCTGGATGGCGTACGTCAACGTGATGCCGTTTGGGGCCAGGATCGACCGGCCCCAGCGAAGCTGGTCGCCCGCCACGAGCGCCGGCGGGCTGGCAGATTCCGGGACGTACCGGATATCGGCAGCCAGCAGGTCCTCTATGACCAGGTTGCCCGCCAGGCTCGCGTGGACGAAGCGGAGGATCTCGCGGTAGATCGGAAAGAGTTCGCCTGGGGCACGGGCCTGGAAGAACCAGCTCGGACGGCTCGCGAGCGAGCGCAGGAGTGAAGCGTCGGCATCGGCGCCTAAGGCGATGGTGTAGAGCTGGACGCCTTCTCTCTTCGCTCTGCGTGCCGCATTGCTGGCTGCATCGGCATCGCTTTGCCCGTCGCTCAGCAGGATGATGACGGGCAGCACCTGGTCGCGCAGATCCTCGCGCAAGACGCCCGCAGCGGCGTCGAGTCCTGCCGCGATGCTCGTCTGGTCGCCCGCGGCGAGCCGATCGAGGCCGTCGAGGACGGTCGCGGCATCCGCGGTTAGCGGCACGTTCACGGTTGCATCGGAACTGAACGAGACCAGCCCGATGCGGTGGTAGCGAACGTCGAGGAACACGACGAACGATCGCGCGGCGGCGCGCGCGGCGTCCAGCTTCGGGCCGGACATCGAGCTGGAGCGATCGATGGCCAGGACGATGTCCGCCCCGATGGCACGTGTGGTATCCGGGCACTCAGCCGCAAGCGTCAACGTCACGACGGCCGTGTCGCCGAGCACGATCGACGGCGGGTCTACGACCTTGTCGCCCCGCATCGAGCACGTCGAGGCCGACGGGGTCGGCGTCGGGGGCGGATCGCCCGTGGGGGTTGCGCTTGGTGCCTCGGCACCGGGGCGGAAGCGGTGGATTGCCCCGGCGCCCCCGTCTGCCGAAGCATCGGCGACGAAGAGCGTGCCGTCCGAGCCGATCGCCACATCGTCCGGCGAGACGCGCGTCCCGTCGCCAAGCATCGGGACGAACCGCGCGATGAGCTGGCCGAGGCGATCGGCCTCGTGCAGCTCGATGAAGCCATCGGCCATCGCCGCGGCCACGATGGCCGTCCCGTCCAGCGCCCGTCCGGCTGCCAGCTTGAGCGGGCCCGCCAAGAGCCCGGCCTGCCAGACATGGTCGGGCGCGCCGGGCCGCGACCACGCGTGAACCGTCGTCCCGACGAGGTCCGCGGTATAGAGCCGGCCATCGGGCGCCACGGCCAAGTCGCTCGGCCACAGCCCCACGGGCGCCGGGAGCGCGATGGTGCCGACCTGGACCTGCGTGCTGAGGTCGAACGCGGCGACGGTGCGCGACCGCGGCTGCGCGACGTAGAGCACGTCGCCCGCGACAGCGAGCTGGCCGCCGTGCTCGCAGCCGCACGGGATGGCCCATGGCGCCGTCACGGCGAGCGAGTTGGTCACGGGGATGATCCGGTCGTGGGCTGTCAGCGCGACGAGGCGGCCGCCGGAGCGAATCGCCATCGCCCGCGCGCCGAGCGGCACGGCCGCGCGCCACGCGCCCTCGCCGTCGCCGGTCACGGAGACGATTCGGCCACGGCCGCTGTCCATGGCAAGGAGCTCCCCGGAGGTCGGGTCCCGCTCGATGGCCAGCGTGCCAGGGCCGCGCAGCGGACCGAAGCGATCCGGATCGAACACGCCGTGGCTCTGGGCGCCGGGGAGAACGAACTGCAGCGTTCGCGCCGCGTCATAGCGACGAACGACGACGGACTCACCGTCGGAGGTGATCATCGCCAGGCCGTCAGCCGTCACGGCCAGCGCCCACGGCCAGGAGTCATCGGGCGCCGGCTCGGCGCCGCCCAGGTCCGATGAGCGCCACGCTCCCTCGACCGCGATCTGGCGCTGGCCACGCACGTTCAGCGGCGCGTCGGCGAGCGGGTCGAACGCTGCGACCACCAAAGGATCGGGCGCCGGTTCCGCACGGGCGTGGACGAGGACCTCGACCCGACCGTCCGGCCCGACGTCGAGAGCCGCGAACGTCTCGTGCTCGTCCGGCAACGTGTCGAAGCCTCCATCGATGCGGCCGTCGGCCGCCAGTCGCACGATGCCGACCATACCGCGGCGCACGAGGAGCACGCTGCCGTCAGGAAGGGCGGCCACGCGCTTGGGGCTGAGCTCTTGACCGAGCAAGCCGGGGTGGAGCGCAAGCTCGACGACGGTCGTGCTCGCCGCATCAAGGCGCAGCAGCCTTTCGCCGTCGACGATGAACGCCGCGCCGGTCCGCGGGTCCAGGGCGACATCCGCCGTCGGTGTCGTCGTCGGCCACGCCTGTTGGGCCAGTGCCGCGCCTTCGGGGTCGCGCACGTCGAGGAGGAGCAGGTACGGCGAGCCGCTCGGCGGCGGCGCGTCTAATCCATGGTCAGCCGCGAATAGCCATAGCACGACGACGCGTCCGGCGTTCGGATGCGCCGCCACGGCAATCGGGATGCGCTGGCGGGACGGAGCCTCCAGCTCTGGCGGATCCGCCGGCGGCGACCAAGACGCGACGCGCTGGCCAACGCGATCGAACACGTGGACGCGCTCGTTGACCGCGTCGGCGACGTACATGCGGCCTTCAACGCCGAGCGCCACGTCCATGGGCAGTGGGGTGACCTCGGCGTAAGGGCCTTCAGGGTGGAAGACCGTTGGCAGCGACCACGAGTCGACGTGTCCGAATCCCGATTGCGCGAGGACGCGCTCGGCGTGCGGCGTGCGCGGCAGCGCCGTGACAGCGAGCACGGCCACGATCGTGGCGACGGCGACGACTAGGAGTCGACGCGCGGCGGTCCGCATCCGTACGGCGGGGCCAGGAGCGGCTGGCTGTCTACCGTCCAAAGCGAACCTCCATTCACATCGCGACCGCGCTGATCGCGCCGATCGCGAGTGGAGCGCCTGCGCAAAGGGTTCGACGCGCGCGTCTGCCATGGGGTGCGGTGGGAAACCCCGCGCCGCCATCACTCCCCGATCAACGCCGCCTCGCTGGCCGCAAGCCGCAGGCTGGCGGCGACGACCAGCGCCGTGCCGCCGATGCCGATGACCAGGCCGGCGGCCCAGAGGATGAGACGGCCGTCTCCCAGCACGACCATGCGCGAGAACGCCATGGGCATGGCCAGCGACAGGACCGCGACAGCCGTGTAGGCCCCGTAGAGCACCAGGCTGAGGCAGCCGACGTCGGGCGTCATCATCTCGTGGGGGCTGTCCCAGCGCATGTTGGGCCGCGCGGCGCCCAGCGCCAGGCTGATCGCCATGACCCCGGCCCCCACGATGGCGCACACGAACCATGCGTAGCCGAGGAGCAGCGGATCGAGCGCGGTGAGGACGGCGCCGAGCGAGGCGCCGCTGGGCAGCGCGCGGGCGTCGCTGAACGCACGCGCGGTCTCGAGGAGCAGGACCAGCCCGCCGGAGAGCGCGAGGAACGGGAGGTAGCCGACCAGGAACTTGGCCACGACGAGCTCGCGGCGCGGGACCGGGGCGGCCTGGAGCAGCCAGTAGCGCCGGCCCTCGAACGAGAACCCGGTGATCCCGAAGCGCGACGTGATCATGGCGGCGATGCCCGAGGCGATCATGGCCGAGAGCATGGCCAGGAGCGGCTGGAGGAACGGCTGGGGGATGTCGGAGCCGCCGATGCGGACCGGGTAGAGCAGCTGCTGGATGATGAAGAACGCGCCGATGGACAGCGGCGAGAGGACCTGGGCCATGTTGGTGAGGTCGCGCGGGATGAGCAGGAGGTCCTTGCGGACGATGGCCACGGTGGCCGGCGAGAACCACCGCAGCACGCCGCTCGGGCGCGCAAGGCGCTCGGCGCGACCGGGCCGCTGCCAGGGCAGCATGCCGCCGCGCAGCTGCTTGCGCAGGTTGGCCGAGTGCATCCGGATCCAGCCGTCGTAGTACAACCGATCGGAGACCATGATCAGCGGGACGATGGCCACCGCCGCCACGAGCGCCGCCAGGCCAAACCAGCCGAGCGCGCCGGCCGCGTCGTGGCGTGCGGCGGCGACCAGCCCGCGCGAGAGCCACTCGGCCGGCGAGTACGGGCTGCGCACGCGCTCCAGGGTCTCGAGCAGCTCGCGGAGGGAGACCGCGCTCTGCAGCTGGCGCGAGTTGCCTGCCACGAGGGCGATGGACAGCGTCATGGCCACCACGATGAGCCCGACGATCTCGCCCAGGCGGTGCGCCGGCACCCGCCGGACGATCCAGACGACGAGGACGGCCCCGACGGACGCCGGCACGATCGGCAGCACCAGGAGCGCGAGCACCAGGGCGCCGTAGTACCAAGCGTCGTAGCCCTGTGCGAGGCCGTGGCCGATGAGCGGGACGAGCCCGATGACCAAGATCATGGCCTGGCCGGGTGCGAGACCGCCGACGAGCTTGGCGAAGAACACAGCGCGGCGCGACACGGGCGAGGCCAGGAGAAGGTCGAGGTCCGCGGAGAGGTAGAGCGCCGCCAGCGCCACGGTGAAGCCCACGAGGAAGCTGAGCATCAGCACGCCGGCCAGCGTGGAGGCGGCGACGACGTCGGCCGCCTCCGGGCGCTCGGTCAGGCGGACGATCCAGGCCGTGGTGGCGTAGCTGACGAAGAGCGACACGAGCGCGAGGAACGCCAGCGCCCCGGCGACGACGAGGTAGGTGACCTGTCGCCAGCGGGCGCCGCGCCGCAGCGTGTTCCACAAGATCCGCCAGCGAGCCGCGACCAGCCAGCGCGTGGCCGCGAGGAAGCTGGACGGCGGCTGGCGGACGACGGTCCGGCCCGGCGTGCCGATCACGCCAGGACCTGGGCCAGCTCCGCGACGGCCGCGCCGCCGGTGACCTCGAGGAAGATATCCTCCAGGGTCTCGTTCTGGCGCGCGATCTGGCGCAGCTCCGCCATGGTGCCCTGCGCCACGATCCGGCCGCGGTGGATGATGGCGATCCGGTCGCACATGCGCTCGGCGATCTCCAGGATGTGCGTGGAGAAGAAGACCGTGGTGCCGTTATCGGCCAGGCGGCGCAGGATGTCGCGCATCAGCCGCGCGCTGCGCGGGTCCAGGCCGATGGTGGGCTCGTCCAGGAACATGACCTCGGGATCGTGGACCAGCGCGGCGACCATGAGGGTCTTCTGGCGCATGCCGTGCGAGTAGCCCTCGATGAGGTCGTCGGCGCGGTCGGCGAGGTCGAAGAGCGGCAGGAGCTCGTCCAGGCGGCGCGCGGCGTGCTCGGGCGTCACGCGGTACAGCCCGGCCACGAAGTGGATGAACTCGCGGCCGGTCAGCTTCTCGTACAGGTACGGGGTGTCGGGCAGGTAGGCCATGGTGGCGCGCGCGGCGATCGGGGCGAGCGCGACATCGTGGCCTCCGACGAGCGCACGGCCGCTCGTGGGCGTGAGGAGGCCGGTCAGCAACCGGATGGTGGTGGTTTTGCCGGCGCCGTTCGGGCCCAGAAACCCAAAGATCTCGCCCTTGTATACCTCGAGGTCGACCCCGTCGACGGCCACGGCGTCGCCAAAGTGCTTCACCAGCCGCTCGGCGACGATCATCGGCGGGCGGGCATCGGGCGAGGTGGTGACGGCGGTGGGGCTGGCCGGGACGGTGGTCGGGACGTTGGTCGGCAGGGGCGTGGGGTCGTCGTGCATTGGGCGATTATACATATGGGTGGTGGGACGGGGCCTTCACCACTTCGCGCACTTGGCGACGACGGGCAGTGCGGACCGCCACCGAGGTCGGGAACCTCTCGGCGTGCTGGAGCGATGATGGGTTTGAAGCAGCCGCGCATCCGGCGTTAGGCGCGAGGGGAGTAGAGGTCCGATGTCGAGAGTTCGCAAAGGTTGCCAACCGTGATGCCAACCTGGCGACATTGGGTCAGTTCGATCGCAATGAGCCCTGCCCGCTCGATAGCACGCGCTAGACCCTACGGCCAGGGCACGCTCCAGTCGTGGCGCCCGATCGAGCAGCTGAACACGTCGGCGATGCCATCGTAGATCGCGGCGATCCGCGCGGCGTCTGGCGCCACGAACGCCATGTCCGGTTGCGAGGCACAGGCCGCCAGCAGCTCGGGGTACACCCGGTCGTTGATGTCCGGCGCATCGGCGCGCCCGAAACCGATCGTGTAGATCTGGATGCCCGACGCCTTGGCCCCGTCCGCCGCCGCGATCACCGTATCCTCAGGGCGCCCGGTGTCCGAGTGCGCCGGCACGCGATTCGGAAGCCCGTCGGTTAGGAAGATCATCAACGGGGTGTTGCCTTCCTTGCGCTGCTCGGCCGGCAGCGCCTGCGCGCCCTCGATCAGCCCGAGGTCGAGTCGCGTCCCTTGTGCCTGCTTGGCCTCGAGCTCGTCGAGCGCCGTAAGAACCAGCGTGCGATCGTGGGTCAGCCCCTGCTGGAGCCACGCCATGTCGTTAAACCCGACCACGGCCGCCTGGTCGTGCTGGCCACGGCTGTTGGGCGTGAAGTCAAGGCGCTCGACGAACGCCCTGGCCGCGGCGATGACGGCCGTCTTCTTCATCACGCCGTCCTCCGCCAGCCGGTTCATGCTGGTCGACATGTCGATGACCAGCACGACATCGATCAGCCGCTCGTCCTCGCTGCAGCGCTCGTACAGCGTGATCGGGAGGTAGATCGGGCCCGGCACGCGCGTTGCGGTGGGGGTGGGCGGCGGCGGCAGCGGTGTGACGGTCGGCGGCCGCCGCGTTGTGGCAGTCGAGGTGGGCGTTGGCGCGTCGGTCGCCGTAGGTGTGGGCTCAGGCGTGGGGAGGTCGCAAGGGCCTGTGACCGTGAGGGCCAACGACGGGAGCACCTCGGTCGTCTGGGCGCCGTTGGAGTCCGTGAAGGCATATGAGCCGGTCACAGAGTACGCACCCGACGCCCGCGCTGCCACGCGGTAGGTGACGGTCTGAGCGGTGCGCGCAGCGAGGCTGGCGTATTTCCACGCTAGCGTCGTGGTCAAACCCGCTTGGGCATTTGCGATCAGCGCGGGCGGCGGGATTGAAGAGCCCTCGACGTAGGCGAGCCCCGGCGGGATCACTTGAGTCAACTGCGAATCTCGGACTTCCGCGGGCTGCATGAAGCCACCGATCAGCCGGCTCGCGGCGGAGCTCAGCTTACCAGTGCTGGGCGGTTCGGCATACCACGAGGTGCGCTGCGGCATCTGCCGCGTGAAGGTGCACCAGCGCGAGTCGTTTTCGGGACAGCCCACCAGAAGTGGGATCTTCTTGCTGCGGAACATTTGGGCGGCGCGGATCATGCGGCGGCCGATTTCAGGGTAGTGGGGCTTGGTGCTGGCGAACATGACGGCCATCTCGCACGGCCGCGGGGCGCCACTCGGTAAAGCCTCCGCCGCTTCGTCGAGCATCTTGATGGCCTCCTTGGCCGCACCTTCAAACATGGCGAACTCATCGCGCCCGTGCTGTGGACTCCTTAGTACGCCACGAGCGCTGGTTAGCCGATCGGTCATGCGCAGAGCGCGCTTTACGGTACCCCTGTCAAAGTGAACTACGCCTACCTGAACCTTGGAGCCTCTGACGGCCTCGAACTCGGATAGCACCTTGAGTGACGAATTGTTCATCCAATCTTCTTCTTCAGCGACGAGCACTTGAACGAACACGACGTTGATCCCACTAGGGCAAGTCGGACATGTTGGTGCAGCGACCACCGTAACGTCGGTTTCGTTGCAAGTGCGCATGGTGTCGCTTGCCACCGCAGTGGACGTTGTGCCGAAACACCCGCTCTCCTCCTGGGTGACCGGCGCGGCGGCGACCTCGGCGGTGCGGCCGCCCAGCAGTAGGCCTACTGCGGTGGCGCAGAGAAGCGCCGCCAGAGCGAGTGCGTAGCTGCGAAGGCATGCAAGTCGACTCATGGCAGAACCCTCCTGATCAGCAGGTAGAGCGAGGTGCTATGTGCTAGGCATGGCCGACTCCGAAATCGTGAGGTTATCTGCGCCTTCGAGATCCGGCATCACGCCATACTGCCAGAGACTAGCGCGTTCGCGGAGCGCGCGCAACGACCGGTTCGCTCGCTTCGCGTCCTGCGTCGAAGGCGGGCATGCCGACGGGTCTGGCGCCAGAGGTCATTCATGGTGTCCATGTGCGCCTATGCGACAACGATGCGACACGGCCCGCGTGGGAGGTCATAATGGAGGCCCCGAACGCGAGCGAGCCGCATGACCGACGCGCCGTCCCAACCGTCCTCAGCGGGCACGATCAACACCCCCCGCGTGCACGAGGCGCTCTGGCGCATGCGCTACGCGCAGGAGCTGGCCGACAGCCCGCTCTTGGCCACGGCCGCCGTCTCCGCGGCACTGGCGCGGTCTGGCCTGCCCGACACGCCCGCCGATCGCGCGTTTGCGCTGGCCCGGCTGCTGGCCGACCTGCTCTCCGCGGCGCTGGCCCGCGCGCGGGGACCCGGTTGGAACGCCAGCGGGGCGCCGGACGACCCAGAGGGCGCGGGCGCCGCCGAGCTGGCCGCCGACTTCGCGTCTGGCGACGCCGCGCGCGAGGCGCTGAGCGCGGTCTACCATCGCTTCGTGGCGACCGGCGCGTCGCCCGTCGCCGAGTTGGCGGCGCGCGCCGGCGTGTCGCGCCGGTCGTTCGAGCGCCGTTTGGCTCGCGGCGCGCAGCTCCTGGCCGAGCTCCTGCGCGCAGCGGAGGAGCAGGCGATGCGCGCGTCTGCGGCCACCGCGCCGGCGTCCGATCCCACGGCTGCGCGCGCTGGTGCCGGCGCCCCTGCGTCGCCGCCGGCGTGGGCAGCGCTGGCGGGCGAGTGGCGCGCCCGCCTGGCCCGGGGCGAGGGCCTCCGCGACGCGGACCGCGCGCTGGCGTCCGAGTGGCTCCACCGCGCGCCCGAGGACCTGACGGCCTATCGCCTGGCGCGCGTTGCGCAGGCGACAAGCGCACGGTCTCGCCTGGACGCGGTCTTCGTGCCGCTGGCGCTGGCCGGCGACGCGTCAGCGACCGGCGGCCTCTCGCCGGTCGACCGCGCACCGCACGCGTCGCTGGACGCCTTTCTGGCGCACGCCGACGCGCCCGCCGTCGTGGTGCTCGGCCCGCCGGGTAGCGGCAAGAGCACCCTGCTGCAGCGCTTCGAGCTCACGGCGGCCATCGATGGGCTGTCAGGCGAGCCGGCGCCCATCACGCTCCTCGCGCCCCTTGGCGCGTTTGGCGCCTCCGGGTCGGACGAGCCGGCGCCGGCGCCGTCGGACTGGCTCGCCCGCATCTGGGCGCGGCGCGCGCCCAGGCTGGCCCCGCTGGCCGAGCACCTGGCCGAGGGCGGCGTCGTCCTGTTGCTGGACGGGCTGGACGAGCTGCCGCGGTCAGACCGCGCGCTCGGCGACGCCGCCATCCGCCCGTGGCGCGACTGGGTGGAGGAGCTTGCGCAGACCGCCACGGCCTCCGGGCGGCCGAACCGGGCCGTGTTCACCTGCCGCACGTTGGAGTACACGGTGCCGCTGTCGCGCCCACACCTGCCGGTCCCCCAGGCGTGGGTCGAGCCGCTGGCCGACGACGCCGCCCGGCGCTTGGTCCACGCCTACGCGCTGTCCGACGCGGACGCCCGGCTGGACCTGTTGGATGCGGCGTCGGACGCCGAGCGCGCCGTGCTCCGCTGGCCGTTCTACCTGCGCCTGTTCGCGGAGCAGGACCCGTCCGCGCCCGCCGCCCGCACTGGCGCGACATCCCTTCTTTCCGACGGCGTCCGCCGCGCGCTGGTGCGCGAGCTCGAGCGCGGCCATCCGGCGCTTGCCAGCGGCCGCCTGCTCTCAGCTCACGATCGGCGGCGGATCCTCAGCGCGTCGGGCGCAGCCGCGCCGCACGATCTGGCGCTGGAGGGCCCGCTGATCGATCGGCTTGCGGCCCTTGGCCACGCACTGCACGACCGCTCTACCGGCAGCGGCGGCGGGCGCGGGCGGGCGCGGCGCGACGAGGTGCTGGCGCTTCTGGCGCACGACGACGCGGCCGACATGGTGGCGGCAGCCGAAGCCCTGGCGGTGCTGGACGCAGACGCCGAGCGCGACGAGGTCCACTTTGCCCATCTCCTTCTCCAGGAGTACTTTGCCGCGCGCTGGGCGGGCCGCGATCCGGCTGAGCTCGCCCGTCGCGCCGAGGCGCCATGGCGCGCGCGCGACGTGCGCCCGACGCTGGTCGAGACGCTGGCTGGCCTGGGCGCGACCGACGCCATGCCGCCGCTGCCGGTCACCGGCTGGGAGACCGTGGCCGAGCTGGCGGCCGCCATGGCCGACGCGCCGGCCGAGCTGATCGCCCGGCTGAAGGACGGGAACCTGCCGCTGGCCGGCCGCTGCGCCGCCATGCCGGCAATCCGCGAGCGCCTTCCAGACGACCTGGTGGCCGGCCTGGTCGGCGACCTCGTCGCCCGGAGCGCCGACGTGGTCGCCGACCTCCGGGCGCGGATCGCCGCAGCCCGCGCGCTGGGCGAGCTGGGCGACCCACGCCTGAGCGCGGGGCGTGGGCCGGACGGCACCTACCTGCTCGGTCCGATGGTCGAGCTGCCGGGCATGCGGTTCCCCATGGGCGAGCCGGCCAGCGGCGACGGCCCGCCGGCTTCCGCCCAGGAGTCCCATTCCCCGCGCCACGACGTGGCCGTCGGGGCGTTTGCCATGGCCGCCTTCCCGGTCACCAACGTCGAATGGCGGGCCTTCGTGCGCTCTGGCGGCTACGAGAACCCGCGCTGGTGGCCGGGCGCCGCGGCCCAGCGCTGGTGGCAAGGCGAGGGCACGGCCCACGCCGTCCGGGAGAACGTACGCCTGTGGTGGCGTCGGTTCCGCGAGCGCCCGGCCATGTTGGACGAGGTGCGCGCCGCCGGCCAGATCGACGACGCGCTCTACGACGAGTGGCACGCGCGGCTGGCGCACGACGAGGCCGGCCTGGAGGCCTACCTGGCGGAGCGCTTCCCGGCCGGCCGGAAGACGGCGCCGCGTCACTGGGGCGAGCCCGCGTTCGACCACCCGTCGCAGCCGGTCGTGGGAATCTGCTGGTTCGAGGCGCGCGCCTACGCGCTGTGGCTGGCGGCGCAGACCGAGAGGCCGTTCCGGCTGCCGACCGAGGCCGAGTGGGAGCGCGCCGCGCGAGGTGCCGAGGGCCGTGCCTACCCGTACGGCGACGCACTGGACCCCGTGCGCTGCAACGTCCGCGCCAGCCGCGTGCGGCGCCCGACACCGATCGGGGTGTACCCGGGCGGCGCGAGCCCGGAGGGCATCACGGACCTCACCGGCAACGTGCTGGAGTGGACCTCGAGCGCGGTGCGCGCCTACCCGTACGACGCCGAGGACGGGCGCGAGCTTCAGGACACCGCGCCGGACGTGCAGCGCGTGCTGCGCGGCGGGTCGTGGATCAACGCGTTCCTGGACGTGCGCGCGGCGGTGCGCTACCCGTACATACCCGACGCGCGGGATGCCATCGATGGGCTTCGCGTGGTTTGCGGTTCGCGATAGCGTGACTGAGTGACCACCGAACGACCAGCCGGCCGACGAGGGCCGATCTCGCTCATCGCCGACCGCCAAGACGATCGAACAGGAATGCAAAACAATCGGCCGCACGGCTATTGCGCTGCGCCTTGGTGCTGCCGACGCCGTGACCGGCGTCGTAGTCGATGCGGAGCAGCACGGCCTGGTCGTCACCGGCGACCCGCTGCAGCTGGGCGGCCATCTTGGCCCCGAACCACGGGTTGACCCGCGGATCGGTGATGCCGTACGTCAGCATGATCGCTGGGTACTCGACGCCGGGTCGAATCTTGTGATAGGCGTCCATCGCGAGCAGCGCCTTGAAGCCGTCCTCGGTCGTGTGCGTCCCAAACTCCGGGATGTTAGGAACGCCGTTAGCGGTCGTCTCCATGCGCAGCGCGTTGGTCAGCCCGACGTTGATGATGGCCGCGCCGAAGAGGTCCGGGCGTTCGGCGATGGCGTTGCCGATGAGGAGGCCGCCGGCGCTCGTTCCTTCCCCGGCCAGGTGCTCCGGGCTGGTGTAGCGCTCGCGCACCAGGTGCTCCGCGCAGGCGATGAAATCCATCCACGTGTTCGGCTTGGTGGCCTGCATGCCGGCTCGATGCCACGCCTCGCCGTGCTCGCCTCCCCCGCGCACGCCCGCCACGGCGTAGATCCCGCCCCGCTCCAACCACGGCAGCATCTGCGGGTTGAACCACGGCGACGAGAACGCGTAGCCGTAGGCGCCGTAGCCGCTCAGCAAGGTAGGTTGCGTTCCACCACGATGGCTGCCGCGCTGGGCCAGGATCATCAGCGGGATCATCACGCCATCGTGGCCCGGCACCTGGGTGAGCACCGCGTCGATGCTCGACATGTCGACCGGGTGCGGGGGGACGAGGCGGGTGTCGACGGCGGTCCGGCGCACCGGATCGAAGGCGTACAGGGCGGGCGGATGGGTCCACGAGCTATGCGTGAACAGGATGCCGTCATGGAGCGCGTCAGCCACGGCGATCGTGGCGGCGCCTTCGTACGGCAGTTCGATCGGCTCCTCTCGGCCGATGGCAAAGTCGACGCGGCTCAGGCGCGTCATCCCGCCATCCAGCGCCTTGACATAGAGCGCGTCCTTGGCTGCCTCGATCGATTGGACGATGGCGTCGGTCTCCGGAACGACCACCTCGGCGCGCTTCAAGTCCGGGTTGCTGATGCTCGTGCGCACCACCTTAAAGCGCGGCGCCCCGTCGAACGTGAGCACGTAGAGGGTGTCCCCGTGGATCGCCACCTCGCAGACGCCATCCTCGATCCGCGCGACGCGACGCCAAGGGACCGGAACCTGGCTCATGGACTCGACTGGAGCCAGATAGAAGGCCGAGTTGTGTGTGACGCCCGAGCTCGTCACCGCGATGGCAAAGCGCGTGCCCACCGGAACGAGCAGGTGGGGGATGAACGTCTCATCGAAGCCCCCTCCGGACGCGACGTCGCTGCCAAAGATCGGGCGGTCCTCAGCGGTAGAGGTGCCCATCACGTGCAGGTAGACGCGGACGTTCCTGAGGTGTTCGGTAGGCGGCGCGTCGGCCGGAAGCTCGGGGAAGCGCAGGTACGCCAGCGACGCGCTGTCCGGTAACCACCAGCCGGCGTCCCAACGCGTTCGCTCGATGCGATCGCCCGTCTCGCGGCCCGTGAGGACGTCGATGACGTGTACCGCGCCATACTCCGACCCGCTCGGCGAGATCAAGACGGATACCAGGCGGCCGTCGTGCGATGCGGCGAAGCTCGTGATCGACGCGTGCTGTCCCTCTATGGTGGTGGCCTCGGTATCGACCAGCGTGCGCTCGGCACCGGCAAACCCATCGCGAACGCAGAGCCGCAGGTCGTTGTCACCGGGCGCGAGCTTCAGGTAGAACAGCCGCTGGCCGCGGCGCTGAACGCCGAGGACGGTCGTGCCCGCGTTGCTCACCTCGTCGAGCCGCGCCAGGAGCGCATCGCGCAGCGGCAGTCGATCGAGTTGGGCACGCGTGAAGGCGTTGAAGGCCTCCAGCCATTCCGCCAACTCGGCGCTCTCCGGCTCTTCCATCCAGCGATAGGGGTCGACAACCTCCTGGCCGAAGTAGACGTCTGTGACCTCACGGACCGTGGCCTTGGGGGGGGCGGCGTGATCTTCCCGTGTGTTCAATGGTCGCCTCGTCATGCTAAACGGCTTCGGGAGGCACGATGCGCTGAGGTTCGGCCCTGTGCAAGTGCCGGTGGCAATCAACGGCAGCCCGTCACCGCGTCGGCCCTTCGATGCGCAGCGCCGCGTAGCCGCCTGGGTCGTTGTAGAGGACGCGGATGGCGTGCGGCGTGCCGTCCGCGGGGCTGATGACGTCGAACCGAGCATCCACGACCGGGCCGTCCCAAGCATCGACGACCAGGCGATGGTCGACCCAAGCGCGAACGCCGCCCTGGGCGGCGATGCGGAACCGGTTGCGGCCGGTCGGGAGGGCGATGACGCGCTGCACCAGCGCGGAGAAGCCGTCGATCGGAAGGGCTTCGTCCGGCGCTCCGTCGCCCCATCCGAACGTCGGCCGCGCGACGCTGGCCGCGGCGAGTGGCCGCTGGGCCAGCCAGCGGTTGGGGTAGTACGACACGTGCCACCATCCGTCATCGCCCCGTGTGAAGCGTTGCAGGCTGCCCGCCGAGCCGACGACCATCAGGCTTCCATCGGCCAGCGCGGCCAGCGGTCCGGGGAACGACCATGGCGGGATGTCAATGTCCGGGTTGTGCGGGATGCCCCAGCGACCGACGAACTCGCCGTCGGCATCGAACACCTGCACGCGCTGGTTGCCCAAATCAGCGGCCACCAACAGGCCGTCCGGCCAGACGCTCAGCCACATCGCCAAGAACGGGTCGCCGAACAGCCCTGGCGCGGTGCCCGTGCCGCCCCACTCGACGTCGACGCTCCCGTCGGACGCGTAGCGGCGGATCGTGCTTCCCTGCGCCGAGTAGACGGTGCCGGTCGGCCCGACGGCCCACTCCCTGGCCCCCGCTAGGCCCCCATCCCGTTCGTCGACGCGCGTGCCATCGGGTCGGTATCGAACGATCGAGCCGGTCGTGAAGTCCGCGATGAGCAGCACTCCTTCGGGCGCGGCCGCAACGCCCAGGTTGTGCGATGTGCTCTCGAGCGGCCACCGGTTTAGAAACCGGCCTTCTGCGTCGTAGCGCAGCAACCATTGGGGCTCCCCGTCCGCCGGAGGCGGGCCACCGACCACGGCGAGCGTCCCGTCGGTTGCGACGGCCAGGCTCCGGGCGTTCGGCGTGGCGCCGTCGTCGTCGCGCGCCTCGAGGACGATCTGCCCAAGACGGCGGCCCAGCGCATCGAAGCGCTGGATGCGCTGCGCGGTGTAGAGGTCGATGGCCAACAGCGTCCCGTCGGGTCCTGCCGCCAACACCTCGTAGCCGGAACGGAGGCCCTCGGCGCGGAAGCTGTGATCGGCCCATTCCGGCACGCCCGGTCCGACGTCGGTCACCCCCCAGACGGCTGTGACGCGGCCATCGCGCCCAAAGCGCTGGATGCGCGCGTTGCCGCTGTCCGCGGCGTACGCGGAGCCGTCGGGGCCGATGGCCACGCCGGTCGGACCGTCCAATGCGCCGACGCGATAGCGCTGCCACGCCAACGCGCCGCCCATGGCCGGGAGCAAGCGCCCGCAAGCATCCCAACGCACCAGGCGCCCGTTCGCCCGATCTGCAACCCAGGTGCCGCCCTCGGCATCGACCGCGATAGCGGCTGGCGCGCTGAGCTGACCGTCCATGGCGCCGAGCGACCCCAGCGCGTGGCGCGGCGCGCCGTCGCGACCGAACACCTGGACGCGGTGGTTGCCGGCCTCCAGCACGCGCACCGAGCCGTCCGGCGCGACGGCGACATCGACCGGCGCGTCGAGCACTCCTAGCGCGGTGCGATCCACGCCGCCCTCCTGGGCTGCGCCGATGACGGTCACCAGCGTCCCGTCCGGCGCGAACACCTGCACGCGGTGGTTGCGGGTGTCGGCGACGTAGACGTGGCCGTCCGGTGCGGCGGCAATGCCCATGGGCGCATCTAGCTGACCAGGCTCCGCGCCGGCCTCGCCCCACGAGCCAGCGCGCAGACCGTCGCGCGACCGCCAGCGCACGGCGTTGGCCCCGCGGTCGACGACGAACAGCGTGCCGTCCGGCGCAACGGCCACGTCGCGTGGCTCGACGAACTGCTCGGGGTCGACAGGGCTACGGCCGCCGCGCCACTCGCTCTGGAGGTTGCCGCCGGCATCGAACACCTGGACCCGGCGACTCTCGGGATCGACCGCGTAGACGTTGCCAGCCCCATCGACGGCCAACGCGGTATCGCGCGCGATGCGCCCGTACGCCAGCGGGCGCGCGTCGATGCTGCCGAGCGGGTCGTCGTTTGGATCGACGATCGCGATGGATGCGAACGACGCCGCAAAGACCATCCCATCCGCGTGCACGGCGATCCCACCGATGGCGGCGCTGACCTGGCCTTGGCTCGACACGCCGAACCACGCCAGGGGGGTGCCAGCGCTCGAGAAGCGTACGAAGGGCGTTTCCGACTCTGAGGTCGTCGCGTAGATGCTGCCGTCCGGCGCCGCGGCCACGCCGAGGGGCACGAGGTCGCGCGGCGTACTGCGTTGGAATGGGGTCGCGGCCAACGCCCAGCGGCCGAGCAGCCGGCCGGTCGCGCTGTACCGGCGGAGCCCCGGCGCGTCCGGATTGCCGTCCGCCACGGTCACGGTGCCGTCCACTGATACCGCCAGGCCGAGCGGCAGGCCAACGGCCGATCCGCCGACGCCGCCTACCGACCAGGCGCTGAGGGGCTGGCCGTCGGCCGTCAAGCGTTGGATGCGCCGGTTCCCGTATTCGCCCACGTAGAGCGTGCCGTCCGGCGCGATGGCCATCCCGATCGGGTCGATGAACTGGCCGAGCTCGCTACCGCGCCGGCCGAACGCCGCGACGAACGTCCCGTCCGAACGGAAGCGCTGGATGCGGTGGTTGCCGGTATCGGCCACCCAGACGCTCCCATCACCGCCGACGGCGATGCCAAGCCCAGCGCGCTGCGACTGGTATCGGCTCCTCAGGTCGAACAAGCCCTCTGCTTGGCCCAATCCGCCCCACGCCGCCTCGAAGGCGTGGTCCGATCCGGCGCCAAAGCGCAGCACGCGGTGTTCGACCACGTCGAGGGCGAACACCCGGCCGTCGGGAGCGGTTGCCAGGCCGCCCAGCGTGGTGAACGACTCGGGGTCGCCCGTATTCGGGACGTCGTAGTCCAGGTGGAGCGCGACGGAGGTTGGCGGAGCTGCGGCGGTGTAGGCGACTGGCGGGCCGCCAATTACCATGGCGACGCCGGCGAGCAGCGCCAGCTTCGCAACGGGCGTAGCGCGGAGGTGGCCTCGGCGCCAGCAGCTCACGGCACGAACTCGAGGTAGAGGCCGTACGTCAAGTCCCGACGGGCCTCCTTCCACCAGTAGCTGATCACCACGATGTAGCGCCCGGGTCGGCGCGCGATCACTACGTCGTGTTCCCGCGTAGGTCCGACGGCATAGCCCTCGCCGCGCCCGACGCGGCGCCAGCACGCGCGGCCTGGGTCCGACGGACTGGGGGCGGGCTCGATCCCGTCGACATCGAACACCTGCAGGCTGACGTCCGACGGCTCCTGCTCGGAGCGGAGCACCAGGCGCCCGACCAGCGGGGAGCGGACGACGACGGGCTCCCTCGGGGTCGCATAGCAGAACAGGTCGCGGCACGCGTCCGTCCAGCAGCCTGATCCGACCTGCGCTGCGATGGTATTCGAAGCCAAGACGAGACGCAGCATCGGGAACGGCTCGCTTGTTCCGCTAGCCACAGGCGTCACCGTCGCAAGCGGCGTTGGCGAGGGCCCGAGCGGCGTGGCCGAGGCGCATGTCGGATCGCTGGTCGCGGGTGCCCATGGCGTGGTCGTCGGCGTGGCCGGAGCTTGAGGAACGGTGGGCGTCACGCCATCCCGATCGAGGTCGACGAGGGCGATGGGGAGATGCACGGTACGTGGGCCTTGGGCGGAACGCGCGACGCTGCGGGCGTGGAGGGTCTGCTCGGCCGTCACGTTCTGGCGCCGAGCGAGCGCACGTCCAACCGGCTCGTCAGCGCGCACGTGGTCCGCCAGCCCGACGCCACCAACGAGGAGTGCGCCAACGATGGCGGCGAACGCGATGACGGCTGCGCCGATGCGGCGGACGATGCAGGTGCGCATGAACGGACTCGGCTCCGGGGCGGCTTGCAGCGGGTTACGCGCCCGCAAGGTCCGTGGGATCTAATCAGAGGGTCTAACACCCGAGCGACCGAATGCTGACCCGGCGGCGACGTGTTAGCATCGTGTCAAGGCCGATCGAGCGGGTCGCGTCGAATCGGGCCGGCGGGCCAGATCGTGAGGTAGACCGTGAGCAAAGACTTCTACTGCGACGAGGTGTTGAGCGGTCGGACCCCCGTCCGGGTGGTGCTAGAGACTGACGAGGTCCTTGCGTTTCACCACACGCGGCCGTTCTGGCCCGTCCACCTCGTCGTCGTCCCGAAGGCGCACGTTCCGTCGCTGATCGACCTCGGTGATGCGGACGAGGTCCTGTTGCACCAAGTCCTCGCGGTGGTCCGCCGCGTCGCCGACCAGGTCACGCGCGAGCACGGAGCGTGTCGCGTTTCGACCAATCTTGGCGGTTATCAGGACTCGAAGCATCTCCACTTCCACTTGAGCGCCGGGCCGCCCTTCGGCCAGCAGCCACCCGTCTCGGTCAAGGGCGTGGTCGTGCGCGACGGCAGGGTCGCGCTGCTGCGCAACGAGCGCGATGAGTGGGAGCTGCCAGGGGGCAAGCTGGAGCCTGGCGAGTCGCCCGAGGCGTGCGTCGCTCGAGAGATCGAGGAGGAGCTTGGTCTCGCGGTCGAGGCGTCGCGAATCCTGGACAGCTGGGTGTACGAGCCGCTGCCGAGTGCACGCGTCGTTATCGTCACGTACGGCTGCACGGAGGGCGAGATCATGCCGGCAGCGCTTAGCGACGAGCACGCCGAGATGGAATGGTTTCGACTCGACGAGGTCGGCCGGCTGACCATGCCTGAGGGCTATCGACGGTCGGTACGCGCCTGGTTCACGTTGCTGGAAGAGGGCACGCGCTAGTTGGGCCTCATCGACCGCGATTCGCCAAAGCTCTAGGTCGTATGGATGCGATCGAGCACCCACTCGCGAACGAGCTCGGCGTCGTCAACGCCCTTCTCTTGCGCCAAGGTTCGGAGCCGCGCAGCGTCGATGGAAGGCAACTGCACCTCGATCGTTGTTTCGCGACGAAAGACTGGCATGGCCACCTCTTCGAGCTCGTCGTCGAACTCGGTAAGGTCGTGCGCATCCCAGAATCGAGCCAGTTCGCGAATGGAATCTGACTGTGGCCAGCGCGGGGCATTCATGGCTCTCTCCAGCGACCTCGGCTGGCGCTACGCCGTGCTCGGCGATGTGCTCGATTCTGTCCGATGGCCAGATGATCTCACGGATGTACACGCCACCAATTGTATTCGGCAGTCGATCCCCGGCCAACGTCGCGCTCACACGAGCCCCTCCATCGGTTCGGCCGGGCGCGGGGCGGCAGTCGGGCGCCCGCTGCCACCCAACGCCATGGCCACCACCACCAGCGCCGCGCCCGCCCATCCCGGCGCCCTGAGCACGTCGCCGGCCAGCGCCATGCCGAACAGGCCCGCGAACACCGGCTCGGTGGCGAAGATGAGGCCCGTGCGCTCGGGGGTCACGTGCCGCTGGGCCGTGGTCTGGATGCCGAAGGCGACGGCCGTGGCCAGGACGCCCGTGAACGCGGCGGCCGCCAGCACGGGGGTGGGGATCGGCCAGACCAGCGTCTCGAAGCTGGCCGCGCCCACGGCGGCAAGCGAGCCGGCCACCACGATCTGGCCAAGGGCGAGACGGAGCGGCGGCGTACCGGACGCGAACGCGCCGATGGCCACGATGTGGAGCGCGAAGGCCGCGGCGCAGCCCAGGACCAGCATGTCGCCGAGGATTTGACGCGGAAGCGCCGCGCCCGTCGCTCCCGGCTGCGCCAGGAGGCCGAGGCCGACGACGGACAGGATGGCCGCCAGCCAGGTGCGCGGTGAAGGCCGGCGCCGCCGCAATGCCCATACGGCCAGTGGCACCAGGACCACCTGCAGGCCCGTGATGAACCCGGCGCGCGACGCGGTGGTGAAGCGCAGCCCGATGGTCTGCAGCACGTAGCCCGCGAAGAGCAGCGTGCCCACGATCGCCATGGCTCGCGGCGCCCAACCGCCCCGCGCGGCGCCCACGGGCGCCCTCTCGGCCAGCGCCAGCGGCAGCAGCGCGGCCGCGGCGAAGGCGAACCGGATGGCCAGGAAGGCGAGCGGGCCGATGAGGGTCACCGCGTCCTTGACCATGACGAACGTGCCGCCCCAGATCAGGCAGACGCCCAGGAGTGCGAGCTCCGACCGGCGAGGGGTCAGGGCCATGGTGGAAGGCGGGTCGGCGCACCCATGCGCGGCGTCCACGACCTATCGGGCATGTAGGGCATGGGGCATGTGGGGCGAACGTGCGGAGAGGCCAGCGACTCGCGCTATGTGGTGGACTGTGCCGGCCTTGCGCCGAACCAGCGCTCCCACTCGCGGTTGTGCCAGACGACCAGGAGCGGGGCCGCGTTGAAGATGGACGAGTACGTGCCGCTGATGAGCCCGATGATCATCCAGAACACGAAGCGCTGGAGCTGGCCCTCGCTGAAGACGAAGATGGACACCAGCGTGAAGAGCGCGGTGAGCTGCGTGTTGATCGAGCGGTCCAGCGTCTGCACCACCGAGGCGTTGACGATGCGCTCGTAGGCGTGCCCGCGCATCTTGCCCGAGTTCTCGCGGATACGGTCGAACACCACGATGGAGTCGTGGACGGAGAAGCCGATGACGGTGAGGAGCGCGGTCAGGAAGAGCGCGTCGACCTCCCAGCCTAAGAACCGGCCCACGATGGCAGCCAAGCCCAGCACCAAGAGCACGTCGTGGAGCATGGCGGCGATGGCGCACACGCCGTAGCGCAGCGGGTTGGACACGTTGCGGAACATGATCGTCAGGTAGCCGCAGATGGCCAGCGCCGCCAGCGCGACCGCGATGGCCGCGTTGCGGGTTACCTGCCGGCCGACGGACGAGCCGGCGGCGGCAAAGCTGAGCTCCTCGTACTCGCCGAATTCGGCGCGGAGCGCCGCATCCAGGGCGGTCTTGCCTTCGGGCGACACCTCGGCCGAACGGATCTGGAACCGCTGGCGGTCCTCCATCTCGGCCTCGACGACGTGAGGCTCGGGATACTCGAGCGCGAGGTACACCTGCCGCAGCGCCTCTTCGCTGACCGGCGCGTCGGCCGCGAATACGACGTCGTACACGGTGCCGCCGGTGAAGTCGATCGAGCGCGGGATGCCCCAGAGCGCCATGGCGATGATGCCGGGGATGACGACGATGAGCGAGATGGCGAAGTAGAGATACCGCTTGCCGATGATGTCGAACACTGCTTCCCCCTGGCCGCCGGCGCGCGCTGCGCGGGGCGGAATGCGTACCGTCCGATTCCGCCTATCCGGCGGCACCCCGGCGTTCGGTCAGGATTCGGACCAGGCCCTGCCGGATGTCCGAGTTGGTGAAGATGCCGACGACCTTGCGGCCCGCGATCACGGGCAGGGCGCCCACGCGGTGCTCGAACATGAGGCTGACCGCCTCGGCAATGGTCGCTTCCGGCTCGATGGTCACCACGTCCTTGGTCATGATCTCGTCCACGCCGACGCGCGCGACGAGCTCGCGCACCTCGAACGGTTCGAGCGACGTGAACTCGCTCGGCCAGGCCCCGACCACATCGGTCCACGACACGAGGCCGAGCAGGTTGTCGTGCTCGTCGACGACGAGGAGCCGCTGGACGTCTTCGCGCTCCATCTGCGCCCGCACGGCACCCAGGCTGACGCCGAGCCCGCACGTGATGGGGCTGTGGGTCATCCAATCCCGCACGAAGGGGCCGTTCATCCCCACTCGGCCGGGCGCATCGTTGACTTCACCGGAGGGCATCATTGGCCGAACAGGGCGCGCAGCCGGCCCTCGGCCTGGCCGCCGCGCGTGTCCTCGCGGACGAGGAGCCGGTTGAACACCGAGAGCAAAGCCCGCGTGGCAAAGATGGCCGTGAACATGGACGTCAGGACGCCCAGCGACAGCGTTACGGCAAAGCCCTTGACGATGCTGGCGCCGAACTGGTTGCCGAACCAGAACAGGATCGCGCAGGTGATCAGCGTGGAGATATTGCTGTCGCGGATGCTCGGCCAGGCGCGGCGGAAGCCGGTCTCGATGGCCGTGCGCACGCGCTTGCCATCGCGCAGCTCCTCCTTCATGCGCTCGAAGATGAGGATGTTCGCGTCGACCGCCATGCCGATCGAGAGCACGAACCCGGCGATGCCGGCGAGGGTGAGCGTCACCGGGAGGATGCGGAAGATGGCCAGCGTGAGGAGCGCGTAGAGGAGGAGCGCGATGTCGGCGACCAGGCCGGGCATGCGGTAGTAAAGCAGCATGAACAGCATGACCGCGAGCAGGCCGATGAGGCCGCCGTTGATGGCCGCACCGACGGCGCCTGCCCCGAGCGTCGGCCCGATCTTGGTCTGGCCGACGACCTGGAGGCTGACGGGCAGCGCGCCGGACTTGATCTGGATGGCCAGCGCCCGGGCCTCTTCCATCGTGAAGTCGCCGGTGATCTGGCCGTCGGAGCCGATGGCGTCCCGCAGCACCGGCGCCGAGATGACGTTGCCGTCCAACACGATCGCCATGGTCTCGTTGATGTGGTCGGTGGAGAAGTCGCGCATGCGCAGGCCGCCTTGACCGTTCAGCTGGAAGTTGACCGTGACCTGGTTGGTCATCGGGTCGGTGCCACCGAAGGCGTCCTGCACGTAGCTGCCGTCGATGACGGTCGGGTAGATCGTCGCGAGCGACTCATCGATGTCCGACGGCCCGTCGTCGTCCTCGGTCGCGGCGGTATCCGTCGTCGCGTCCGTGGCCGTGATGGCATCGGTCGCGGTGAGCGCGTCGGTGGCGGCGAGGGCGTCGGTGGCCGTCAGCGCGTCGGTGGCCGTCAGCGCGTCGGTGGCGGCGAGGGCGTCGGTGGCCGTCAGCGCGTCGGTCGCCGTCAGCGCGTCGGTCGCCGTCAGCGCGTCGGTTGCGGTGAGGGCATCGGTGGCTGCGATCGGTTCGAGGTCCGTGATCGCGTCCGTGGCCGTGATGGCGTCGGCGGCGCTGGTCACGGCCGCCGTCGGCTCCGAGGCGGCATCCGTTGCCGCTGGCGCGGTGACGTCGTCCGCGGCCGCGGTGCCGGTGATGGCGTCGGTCGCGGCGTCCTCGCCGTCGCCTTCGCCCCCGGCCGCATCCGAGGCGCTAAGCTCGGGCAGCGGGTCATCGCGGTCGCCCAGGAAGGGCTTGAGGCGCGCGCTGTCGAGCGTCTCCGCGTCGACCGCCGCCTTGATCTCACGGTAGAGGTTGGGGAAGGTCGTCTCGACCTCAGTCCCTTCGGGAACGCCGGAGGCGGCGTAGACGAACTCGAGCCGCGCGGTCTGCCCGATGGTGCGGATGGCCAGATCCGGGTCCTCGACGCCGGGAAGCTCGACCACGATCTTGTCCGAACCTTGCGTCTGGACGATGGGCTCGGTGACGCCCAGGGCGTCGATGCGGCTCTGGATGATGGTGGCCGCCACGGCGAGGTCGGCGGGGAGCACCTCGGTTCGGCCGCGCTCGGGCTTGGCCTCGAGCAGCACCTGGAGCCCGCCCTGAAGGTCCAGGCCCTGGCGCAGCGTCAGCTTGCGCTGCTCCGGCTCGCCCTGCCACGTGAGCAGGTTGGCGACCCCCGCCGGGTGCTGGAAGCCGGGCATGAACAGGTCGGCGTTCAGGTAGGCGGCCGTCACGGCGATGGCCGTTACGAGGAGCAGCCTTACGTACGTGCGATTCATCGAAGGCGACCTCGACATGCCGGCGCGGGCCGGATGGTGTTGGGCGGAGAGCCGCGGGATTATAGGCAGCCTGCGCGGCCAGGGTCAAGGCGGCGACCGCGCGCCGCCGCGCTGGCCGCGGCGGCCGCCGTCCTGCCGCCGCCCGCTGGCGAGGGTGCCCATGTTTCCGGCCCGCCCCGGCATGCGGCATCCTTGTAGGTCGCGCGGCGCCGCTTTGGCCACTCGGCCGCGCCACGCCCTGAGAGGAGCACGCCATGGAGCGCGAGACGGGGACCTTTCGGGTCAAGGCTGGGATGGCCGCCATGCTCAAGGGCGGGGTCATCATGGACGTCACGACGGTGGAGCAGGCGCGCATTGCCGAGGACGCCGGCGCGGTGGCCGTCATGGCGCTGGAGCGCGTGCCATCGGACATCCGGGCCGATGGCGGCGTGGCCCGCATGTCGGCCGTCGAGGTGGTCGAGGCCATCTGCTCCGCCGTCACGATCCCGGTCATGGCCAAGGCGCGCATCGGCCACTTCGTGGAGGCTCAGGTGCTCCAGCAGCTGGGCGTGGACTACGTGGACGAGAGCGAGGTCCTAACGCCCGCCGACGAGGCGTACCACATCGACAAGCACGCGTTCACGGTGCCGTTCGTCTGCGGCTGCCGCAACCTGGGCGAGGCGCTGCGCCGCCTGGCCGAAGGGGCCGCCATGCTGCGGACCAAGGGCGAGGCGGGCACCGGCGACATCGTCGAGGCGGTGCGCCACGCGCGCGCCGTGTTCGGGGAGATCCGGCGCCTGGCCACGCTCGGCCCGGAGCAGTTGGTCAGCGTGGCGCGCGACCTAGGCGCGCCCGTCGAGCTGGTGCGCGAGGTGGCGGCGACCGGGCGGCTGCCCGTGGTGAACTTTGCGGCCGGCGGCATCGCGACGCCCGCGGACGCGGCCCTCATGATGCAGTTGGGCGTCGACGGCGTCTTCGTCGGCTCCGGCATCTTCAAGAGCGAGAACCCGGCCAGGTCCGCCAGCGCGATCGTCCGGGCGACGGCCCAATTCGACGACCCGGCGGTCATCGCCGAGGTGAGCCGCGGGATCGGCGCGCCCATGCGCGGGATGGCCGTCGCCGCGCTCGCGGAAGGCGAGCGCCTGGCGTCGCGGGGGTGGTAGCGGCGGCCAAGGGCGGCGCGGCCGACGACGGCCCGTCGCCAGCCGATGCCGAGCCCGGCGTGCTCCGCATCGGCGTCCTCGCGCTCCAGGGCGACGTCGCCGAGCACCTCGACGCGCTGGCGCGTTGCGGCGCACATGGCGTGCCCTTCCGGCGCGCGGCCGACCTGGAGGGGCTGGACGGCATCATCCTCCCGGGCGGCGAGTCGACGACGATCGGCATGTTGGCCACGGCGTTTGGGCTCGTCGGCCCGTTGCAGGCGCGGATCGAAGCGGGAATGCCCGCCTGGGGCACCTGCGCGGGGCTGATCCTCCTAGCGCGCGACATCGGGCGCGACCAGCCCTTGATCGGCGGGCTGGACGTGGCCGTCGACCGCAACGCCTTCGGCCGGCAGATCGACTCGTTCGAGGCCGACGTCCCCGTCCTGGGCCTGGCCGGCGGGCCGTTCCCGGCGGTGTTCATCCGCGCCCCGTCGGTCAGAGCGGCAGGCGATGCCGTGGCGGTCCGGGCGCGCCTGGCCGACGGCACGATCGTGGCGGTGCGCCAGGGGCAGCTGTTCGGGACGGCGTTTCACCCCGAGCTGACCGGCGACGACCGGCTGCACGCCGAGTTCGTCGCGGCATGTCGAGAGGCGCGCGAGCGGGTGTGAGGCGCTAGGCGTATGGCGCGCCTACAGAGCGCCGCCGAGCGAGGGCAGCAAGAGCGGGCAAAGGTGCTTGGGCGTGATCGGATAGCACCCTGCTCCTCGACCGTAGCGAAACACTTGGCCCATGGTCCCGACGATCCAACCATCGTCGACGCCCAGCATCTCGATGTCGTATGTGTAGTACGGATCGTCCTCGCCCTCGCGGGTGTCGAGCGGCAGCGGGACGCTGGTCCAAGTGCCGTTATCGAAGCGCAGCGTGCCCTTGTGCGTGAGCACCCAGCCGTGTGTTGGCGACACGAAGTCCACGCCGAGCGCAATTGCCAGGCCCGGGACCGGTGCCTCACGCCAAGCGAGCCCGTCGTAGTGGAGCGCCGTGCTGCCGCCTACGGCCCAACCATCGGACGCGTCGATCATGTCGATATCGCGCAGCCCCTCGGTCGTTGGCGACCTGACCTCGGTCCAGGCGATCCCATCGAAGTGGAGGAGGTTGCCGCTCGAACCCAGGAGCCAGCCATCGGTGGCGGACGGCATGGAGATCGCCTGGCAGCCCATCTGATGGGTCTCGTAGAAGTACCATAGCGTCCCATTCCACCGCATGAGCGTGCTCGGCACCGGCGTATCGCGCGGCACATTCCTCATGCAAGCCCAGCCGTCGTTCGGCCCGACCATCGTGATCGCCTCGAGATCCACCCGATCCTTGCTGTGCACGAAGCTGCGATGCTCCTTCCATCGCACGCCGTCCCAGTGGGCGAACGTCCCCTCGGTGCCCACGACCCAACCGTCCGTAGGCGAGACCATGCTGATCGCACGGAGGCTCCAACTGGGTGATGGCAGGCCCTCGATGTCGTGTGTCACATGGCCCAGCGCGTTGATGCGGATGATCTTTCGTAGCGGCAACACGATCCAGGCGCTCCCATCGGCCGTCGCGTCGAGATAGCGGAGGGTTTGAGTCCTCAGCGGTCCGAACGCTGGCGTGACGACCTGCCACGACCGAAGAAGGCCGCTCGATGGTTCTTGGAGGCGCTCGGACCTGGTACCCGCCGTGATCGGCGGTCCGGAAGCCTGTGCGAGCACGGCGACCGCCAAACCGAGCATCGTCAACGCGCGTCGACCCATCTGCCCCTCCTCGACGACCAATCGGACCTGTGCTACCGACCCAGCGCCGGCAGCCACACGCGCTCCCCTCTCGCGATCGGTCGTGCCGAACCGCCCTCCGACGGCCACAGCCAGTAGATCCCGGACGCGTCGGTGGCCACGACGAGGTGCTCTCCCTGGAACGCCAGGCTGACCGGCGCGCTGGGCGGCTCGAACTCGGCCGCGAGCGCCGGCGATGGCCCGCTGAGGGCGTAGAGCGCCACCCGGCCGCGGCCGACGACATCGCGCGTGGCCGCGGCGAGCCAGCGGTCCGACAGCACGATGTCCACGATGTTCGCCAGAACGATGTCCGCCACCGCGCGCGGCACGTGCGGGTCGCTCACGTCGAAGATCCGGGCGCCGTCCGCGGTGACGACGGCGAGCCGACGGTCGGCCAACGCCATCGATCGAACGTCGTAGCCGCCGCGGCCCGGGACGTCTGGCACGATCCCGACGGCTCGCGGCGAGGCAGGGTCTGCGACATCGAACACCGCAATACTCGATTGGGTGGCAACGTATGCCGTTCCTTCCTGCATTGCCACGCCGATGGGCGCCGCCTCGAGCGCCGTGGCACCCACCTCCCGCGGTCCGTTCGCGGCATCAGACGCATCGAACAGGCGCAGAGCGTGGCCATCCGGTTCGGGGGACGGATCGCCTGGCAGCCACGGCGCGCGCGTGCCCGGCGTGACCACCAAGGCGATAAGGCCGCCCTGCATTGCGATGCCCCTCGAGAGCGACTCGAGCCCCAGGCGGGGACCCGGCTCGGCCACCGATGCGGCGACTCCATCCGCGACGTACAGCGACGACGGCGATGAGGCTGGGCTGACCATGGCCACGCGGCCAGCGCCGGCGACCATCTGGGTGGCTACGGACAACCAGCCTGAATCGGTCCAGCGGCGCAGCCCGAGCACCTGGGGGCTCCCGGGCGCGTCGGCATCAATCGTCATGAGCGAGCTCGCGCCGATGCTGGCGAACAACCGCCCGCCCTCGACGGCAATGCTCGTAACGTCGACGAGGCTCGTCCAACGACCCACGGGCAGAGGCAGCAACGGGTTCGTACCGAGGTCGAACTGCGTGATGCCGGCGTGGTTGCCCTCGGCCGGCGCTCCCTGAGGAAAAACGTGCTGGATGGCTACGAGGCCTCGATCGGAGACGATCAGCTGGGCGTAATCTCCGGGAACCTCGCCCAGCACGCGCGGTGTGGTGGGCTCGGCGACATCGACGACGGTACCGCCCATCTGCCCGACGGCATATGCCAGCGCGCCGACGACCGCAACGTCGGTCACCGACCATGCATCGACGTGGGCAACGGCACGCGGTCCGCCAGGCTGACCGAGGTCGACGACAACGAGCCCATCGAGATCGGTGGCGACATAGGCGAACCCGCCTGCAATCGCCAGCCCGGCGTACTCCGGGACCCAGGTACCCAAGTCGGCGCGCCCAAGCACGCGAGGCTGCGCCGCGTCGGCGACGTCGAACGCGACGAGCAGGCTGGGCACGGTGTCGCGCGGGCCGGCGCCAGCGGCCAGGACGGCGACGCGATCACCCTGCCCGGCCAGGTCGATAGGCGCCTCGTCCAGTGCGACCTGCCCGACCCGCCGCGGCGCCGTCGGATCGGAAACGTCGATGGCACTGAGCGCGCCCCCTCGGTACGTTGCCGTCCACGAGGCCGGGGCGACGGCGGCGGCGGCGCCGAAGTAGCCCTCGCTCCCGAGAGGCGGCACGCTCGGGGCGGTGGGCATGGGAAAGGGCGTCGCCGTGGCGCCCGGACCCGTATCGGCCACCTCGCGGCGCGTCGCGACAAACAACGTCGCGCCGCGGAGCCACATCCCGACCGGCAGGCCGTCGAGCGGCAGCTCGCCGACGCGCTCCGCGCGAACCGTCCCCCGGCCGTCGAACACCGCCATGCCGTGCCCATCGTCTTCGTACTGGCCGCCGTAGCCGGCATAGAGCCAGCCGGAGCGCGCTTCGACGCTGCGGACGTCGGCGGGCAGTGGATCCGACGTGGCAACCCAGCGCGGGTCGCCGCCGGCACCAGTGTCCAAGACGACTACTCGCGGCCCGACGCCCGCGACGACGCGGGTCCCATCGGTCGCGAGGGCGTTCACCGTGCCGCCGATGTGGGCGTCGACGATCAGCGGAGACTGGGCCGAAGCCGTCGCCAACGGGACGCGGGATGCCCTTACGGCAGCGCCCAAGAAGACGAGCCCGGAGAGGAGGACGATGGGCGCCAGCGCCTCGTACGCGGTGCGGCGGTTGCGGCGGTAGGTCATTCGGCACCTCGCTAGGGATGGAGTTGTGGTCTGTCAAGAGAGGCTCGTCGCTCGCCCGCCGGAGCGTTCCGGCACCGGTGCGGGCATCCATCGAGCGAAGGATCTGGGCGGCCGTGGGCATGGCCATGACGCGCCTGAAAGTCTAGGCGGCCCGCGACGCGTTCAAAAACGCCCGCTCGTCACCCGTACGCCGCCAGCCTCGCCTTCGCCCACGCCTCCGCATCGCGCACCGTCACCACCTCGCCCAGCGCCTGCGCTTCGCGCAGCCCGGCCAGCAGCCGGCCGACGATTGGTCCGGGCGCGAGGTCGAGCGCGGCCATGAGGGCGCGCCCGTCGAGGAGCATCGGCGGGTCGATGCGCTCCGCGCGGTGCCAAAACCAGGCGTCCAGCCACGCGCCGGCGTCCATCTGGACGGCATCGAGCGGACGCGCCGAGGCCGCTCCGGACGACGTCTCGAACGGCGCAGTTCGCGCGTGGAGCCGTTCGGCCGCCCACGCCAGCGCCACGGCGACGATCGCCGCCTCCGCGGCGCACTCGCCGCCCAGCCTGAACGCTCGGTATACGGCGCGGCGCGTCGAGCGATCGTGAGCGCTCGGCGCGCAGAGCCCGACGGCCAAGCGAGCCGTTGCGTAAACGCGGCCCGTCTCGGCGATCCCGAGGCGGAGGCGGAGCGCCGCGGCGTCGACGGCCGCGCGCACGCGCCGCGCGGGGCGTGGCGAGCGCGCCGGCGCGGCCAGGGCGCCGGCAGCCAGGAGCAGCGCAAGGTTCGTCCAGACGTCGGCGCCGTGCCCGCCGACAGCCGGGCGCGGCTCGCGGGCAGCGATCGCGGCGCCGTGCCGGGAGATGGCCGGAGGCGGTGCGGCCGAGAGGCGCTCGACATCGGCCGCGCCGCCGACGTCCGCGACGCCGTGGGCGTCGTCGTCCAGCCAGGCGCCGACCTGGCCGTCACCCCGCTCGCCCGCCGTGCTTCGCCAGGCCGAGAGCGCTGACAGCGCCTCCGCCGCAACCTCGAGTCCCGGAAGCGTGGCTGGCAGGACCACCTCCAGCAGCCCGAGGCGGCCGAGCTCGGCGACGGCATCGCCCGGCGCGCCCGTGGCAAGCATGCGCGCCAGCTCCTCGCGCACGCGCTCGCCCGCCGGCTGCGCCGCCAGCGGCGCCCGGGACGTCATCGCCTCCCGCGTCGCCGGGTCCAGAGCGAGGCCCAGCGTCGCCGCGAGCCGGACGCCGCGCAGCAGCCGCAGCGGGTCCGCGTCGAAGGCCGCGGGCGACGTGGCGCGCAGCCGCCCCGCAGCAAGATCCAATAGCCCGCCCGTCGGGTCGATCACCTGGGACCGGTCGGGAGGCAGCGCGACGCCGAGCCGAACGGCTAGCGCGTTGACCGTGAAGTCGCGCGCCATAAGATCGGCTTCGAGGCCGTCGCCCTGGATATCCGTTATGTCGAGGACGGTCTCGGCGTCGCCCGACCACACCACGCGCGCGTACCCACGCCTTGGGTCGAGCAGCACGAATGAGCCGCCGGTGCGCCGCGCGAGCGCCCGCGCGTGCGCGGCGGCGTCGCGTCCGACGACGACGTCGGAGTCAAGGCTGGTGCGCCCAAGCAGCGCATCGCGCACGCGGCCGCCGACGAGCCACGCCGGCACGCTGCGCTCGGCGAAGTAGCGCCTAGCCGCGTCGAGCGGGTCCACCTCATCGGCTCCTCTCACGCCGCGTCGCAGACGGCGCTCCTACGACGTGCGCGGCCGGCTCCGCGCGCTACGTCAACTGCGCCCCATCATGCCGGCCACGATGCGCGCGATCTCGTCCGGGTGCCTGGCGACCGTGATGCCGGCCGCCTCGAACGCGGCCACCTTCTCGGCCGCCGTGCCCTTGCCGCCCGAGATGATGGCGCCCGCGTGGCCCATGGTCTTGCCCGGCGGGGCCGTGTTGCCGGCCACGAAGCCGACGACCGGCTTGCTCACGTGGTCGCGCACGTAGTCCGCCGCGGCCTCCTCGTCGCTGCCGCCGATCTCGCCGATCATGACGATCAGCTCGGTGGCCGGGTCCGCCTCGAAGTGCGCCAGCACGTCGACGAACTTCGTGCCTTGCACGGGATCGCCCCCGATGCCCACGGCCGTGGTCTGGCCGATGCCGCGCTCGGTCAGGGCGAAGAGCACCTCGTATGTCAGCGTGCCGCTGCGGCTGACCACGCCGACCGGGCCGGGCGCCACGATGCTGCCCGGGATGATGCCCACCTTGGCCTCATCCGGCGTGATGAGCCCAGGGCAGTTGCCGCCGATGAGGTCCGTCCCGCGCGCCTTGAGCGCCGCGGTGACGCGGATCATGTCGTGCACCGGGATGCCCTCGGTGATGGTCACGACCAGCCCCAGCCCCTCGTCGGCGGCCTCGAGGATGGCGTCGGCGGCAAAGCGGGCCGGCACGTAGACCACGCTGACATCCGCGCCCGTGGCGGCCACGGCGTCGGCCACGGTGTCGAAGACCGGCACGCCGTGCACCGACTCGCCACCCTTGCCGGGCGTCACGCCCGCGACGACGCGCGTGCCGTACGCCACCATGTGGCCCGTGTGGAACGCGCCCTCGCGCCCGGTGATCCCCTGGACGAGCAGGCGCGACGAGCCATCGACGTAGATGCTCATGCCGGGACTCCCCTGGCGGCCAGCGCGACCGCCTGGCGGGCGGCGTCCTCGAGCGTCGTGGCCGTGGCCATGGCCGCGTCGGCCAGGATGGCGCGGCCCTCTGCGGCGTTCGTGCCCTCGATGCGCACGACGAACGGCACGTCCGTGGTGATGTTGCCGAGCGCCGCCAGGATGCCGCGTGCCACCTCGTCGCCGCGCGTGATGCCGCCGAAGATGTTGATGAGCACGCTCTTGACGCGCGCGTCGGCCAGCAGGATGCGCATGGCCGCCTCGACCTTGACGGCCTGCGCGCCGCCGCCGATGTCCAGGAAGTTGGCGGGCTCGCCGCCGAAGAGCTTGACCACGTCCATGGTGGCCATGGCCAGCCCGGCGCCGTTGACCATGCAACCGATCGAGCCGTCCAGGTCGACGTAGTTGAGCCCGGCGGCCCTCGCGGCCTGCTCGGCCTCGGTCTCGACGCCGGGATCGCGCAGCGCGGCCATCGCCGGCTGCCGGAAGAGCGCGTTGTCGTCGATCGTCACCTTGCCGTCCAGGGCGATCAGCTCGCCTTGGTCCGTGATGACCAGCGGGTTGATCTCGGCCAGCGTGGCGTCCTGTGCGACGACCAATCCCGCCAGTGCCGTCACGATGAGGCCGAACGCCGCGTGGTGCATCGGCGCCAGGCCGATGCCGTACGACAAGCGCCGCGCCTGGTAGGGCCAGAGGCCAAACGCCGGATCGATGGCCACGCGGACGATGGCACCTGGGTTCGTGGCCGCCACCTCCTCGATTTCGACGCCGCCCTGGCTGGAGGCCATGACGATCATGCGCCGCCTGGCGCGATCCAAGACGCAGCCGACGTAGATCTCGCTGGCGATGCCCACCGCCGGGTCGACGAGCACGCGTCGCACCACGTGGCCGCGGATGTCCAGCCCCAGGATGTCGCGCGCGCGCGCCTCGGCCTCGGCCGGCGAGCTGGCCAGCTTGACGCCGCCCGCCTTGCCCCGACCGCCGCTGTGGACCTGCGCCTTGACCACCACCGTGCCGCCGAGGCGCTCGGCGATGGCGCGCGCGCCCTCGGGCGTATCGGCCACGTCGCCGGCCTTGACCGGGATGCCGTGCTCGCCGAACAGGCGCTTGGCTTGGTACTCGTAGAGGTTCACCCGATGTCGCCCCCATCTGGCCCGGTCGGCCGCGGTCCCGTCGACAACGCCCGATCAAACGGCGCCGCCGACCCAAGGTCGGCGGCGCCGGCGATTGTATCACAGCGCCCACTCGCGGGCGTGCGCTCAGGGCGTCGCGGTTCCGGTGGCGCCGGCGCTGTCCGCGCCGTCCGCCGCGTCGTCGGCCGGCGTTTCGGCGCCCGCCTCTTCGGGCGCCGCCGCACCGTCCAGGCCCATCGCCGTCCGTACCGCGTCCGGCGGCAGGTAGCGCGTGACGCGCCCGCTGACGGAGCTGGCAACGTAGATCCGTCCCTGGTCGTCCACCGCGACGCCGATGGGCTCCCTGAGCCCCTGGTCGTCGTCGATGAGGTCGAACGTGCCGATCGGCGTGCCGTCGCGCTGGTAGAACCAGATGCGCGACCCGACCGGGTCGCTGGCCACGATCACGCCGCCCGGCCCCACCGCCAGGTAGCCCTTGTGGGCGGCCTCGTTGCTCTCCCAGCCGTCGACCTGCCAGTCGCGGGCCGCGACGAGCTCCGGCGTGAAGGCCTGGATGCGCAGGTTCCAAAGGTCCGCCACGACGAGCTCGCCGGTCTCGGGGTCGAACGCCAGCGAGGTCGGCTCGTTGAACTGCCCGCGCGCCGAACCGTTGCCGCCCAGCGCGCGCACGGCCGCCATGCGCTCGTCCAGGACGATGATGCGCTTGTTGCCGGTGTCCGTCAGCAGGATGGACCCGTCCGACGCGACGACGACATCGCGCGGGCCGAAGAGGCGGTCGAGGCCCTCCTCCGCGCTCTCGGGAACGCCCGAGCCGCCGAAGGCAGCGACCTGGCGGCCGCGCACGAACTTGAGCACACGATGGTTCCATGTGTCCGCGACGTAGACGGCGCCGTCCGGCCCGACGCCGACGCCCCAGGCGCTGGGCGGCGTCCCGCCGTTGCCGTCGTCGTAGCGCAGCGTCCCGTCGCCGAGCGTCGCAACGAGCTCGCCCTCCTCGTCGACGCCGATGACCCGCGCGTTGCCGAGGTCGGCCACCCACAGCGTCCCGTCCGGACCGAGCGCGATGTCCTTCGGCTCGGAGAACGCGACGTCGCCGGCGGTGTCGAATACGTGGTCGACCGCGACGGGCAGCGAGATGTCCGGGGAGGGCACGACGTCGACGTTGACCAGCGCCTCGGGCCGGCTCGCGGGGTCCGGCCAGATCTTGGCCACCGTTTCGCGCCGCACGAAGAGCTTCATGTCGGCGTGGTGGTACCAGTCGTCCAGCGGCTTGGGCTGGGGCGGATCGGCGAACGGGTCGACGGTGTAGGCGCGCCGGAACGCAATGTTGATCAAGTTGCGCCGCAGCTGAGGGATGGTGAGCGTCTCGACGAACCGATCCCAGGTGAGGTTCTTGTAGCCCTCGTTGGGCCACCACATGCGCACGTAGTCGATGTCGACGTAGTCGTCGCGGAGGTACGGCTCGAAGTTTCCATAGTTGGGTGAGCCGACGAGGATGGTGTCCAGGCCGATGAGCGAGGGCACATCGCTCGGCTTGGTGTCGAGGTAGCGCGGCTCCGTGCTCCAGTCCGTTCGGCGGAAGTACCACGTGAACGGCCAGCTGACCTCGTTGTCGTAGCCGATGGCCAGCGAGTCGCCCTGCGCCGTCAGGACCTCGTCCATGTGGCGAAGTAGGTTGTAGGCGACCTTGTCGTCCGGTGTCCCGTGGGCGTAGACCAGGTACTCGGTCGCCAGCTCGTCGTTTTGGAAGTTGGCGATGGCCGTCGTGCGCACGGTGCTGAGCAGCAGCGCCAGCGCAATCCCGGCGGCAACCGCCAGCCGAGCTTGGACGCGCCCGATGCCGCCCGCCAGGAACCAGATGCCCGCACCGACGAGCAGCACGACCAGCCCGCCGAGGACGAGCCCGACCGAGCTCGAGCCCGCGCCCGGCCCAGGGTCGCGCGCAGCGATGGCCGCCACCGCCAGGATCCCGGCCGCGACCAATGCGACGACCTGCCACCCGCGGTCCCGAAGGGCGTCGACGTCGATCCGAGCGGCGATGTCGGCGACGAAGCGACCGGCGACGAACGAGAGCGGAACGGCTAGGTGGAGCACCAGCCATGGCATCTTCTCGCCCGCCCACGAGAAGATCCAGATCACGCCGAACGCCCAGGTGACGAGCAGTGGCACGAAGAGCGCGGCCGCCGTCGCTGGCTTGCCTAGGCCATCGGCGCCGTCCACGTCGGTGGCGTCGGCGTCGTTCCCGCGCGCGCTGCGGACGTCGGGGCGCCGGAGGTAGAACAGCGTGCCGGCGGCCGCGATGACGAGCGGGAGGTATTCGTAGAGCGGCGCGAGCAGCAGGTAGTAGTACCACGGCTGGTCGCCGCGCACGACGTCGTGTTGGTCGAGCCAGTAGCGCACCGACCTGACGAAGCCGTTCAAGCCGTCCGGATTGGTGAAGAAGGTGGTGAAGAAGAGCACGTAGATGACGGTGAACGCGGCAATCCCGACCGCAAGGGAATCGATGGGCGCCCGCCGGATCGCCTCGATCAGGCCGCGCCGCCGGCGCGGGGCGACCAGCATGGTCGACGCCAGCGACCAGACGAGGGCGAGGCCGCCGAACAGGAACGCGGCGTGCTCGTACTCCCACGCCGGCGTGCCCTTTGCCGGCGCGACGCCGAGCTTGCCAAAGGCCGACAGCAGCGCAAACGTGAGCAGGCCGATGCCGATGGCCGCCAAGCCGACCGCCAGGCTGCCGGTCCCCCGCGGCCCGAGCGCGTCGCTGGCCATGGCCACCAGGATGAACGTGACCAGCACGAAGCCCGTGATGTACGACATCTCGGCCGACGTGATGCCGGCCGCGGCGGCGGCAAACGCCAGGACGATCCACCGGCCCTGGCGATCGTTCAGGTAGCGGAAGAAGCCGACGACCATGAGCACGGTGAACAGCTCGACCGGGATGTCGTGGCGGATGTAGCGCGAGTACATCATGATGCTCGGCGAGAGCAGGAGCATGACGCTCGTGGCGAGCGCGCCCGTGCGCCCCAGCCACTTGCGCAAGAGGAGCGGCGACAGGACGAGGAGCACGCCGGCCGACACCGCGTGCAGCCGCGCCGTGAAGTCGCTGGCACCGAACAACCAGTAGTTGAGCGCCGTCGCGTGGTAGAGCAGCGGGCCGTGCATCATGGGGTCGTGCGCGTACCCGTCGCCGATGAACAGCTTCCACGCGTAGTAGGTGTGCAGGCTCTCGTCGTGCGACATGGCGCGCCCGCCAAGGTCCCATAGGCGCGTCACGACCGCCAGGACGAGCACGACGAGCCAGGCCGCACGCTCCCAGTCGAGCTGTAGACGTCCGGCAAACAGGTTGCGACGGGCCCCTTCGGCCGCTACCGCCATGGTGTCCCCTCCTTGTGAAAAGTCCCGGCACGGCGCCGTTCGGAGACGGCGTCCAGCATCACGGCACGTCCTCCTCGAGGCGCGCCCAAGCGGTCTCGATCGTGCCCACACGACCGCTCACCGCGTCGCGTCGCTGGAGGTACCAGCGCGCGAAGGCCTGTTCATCCGCGAAGCGTGGACGCCACCGCGTTACAGTCCGCCAGGCGCCTGGCTCGCCCGCGGCGGAAACGACCACGCGGGCGGCGTTCGTGATGCCCTCCCCCGTGCGCAGCGGCTGAGCATCGCCGGCCGCGTCGACGCCGGCTGCCAGCAGTGCCCAGGCCACAGCCGGCTCGACCTCGGCGCCGAGCGCCACGGACGGCGCGCGGCGGCGCGCCTCCTCTGCGAGGAAGCGCGCGCCCGACTCGGTGCGCTCGCGCCGCGCCAGCTCGAGGTGCCGCCCATTGAGGAGCGCAGCGCCGTTCGAAGCTCCGGCGGCGGCCAAGGCCAGCGCCGCAGACACGGCGAACGTCCGGACGGCGGCCGCGCGGCCCCACAAGAGGGCGGCGGCCGCGATCGGCAGCCCGGCCAGCGCCAGCCCGTAGCGCGCCAGGGCCAGCGAGTCGACCGGATCGACGTTGCCGGCGGCGCCGCGCTCGGCAAAGTACGCAAAGCGCACCAGGGCGTACGCGCAGCAGCCGAGGGCGATGCCGCTGACGACGCCCTCGCGCGACCACGCGCCGCGCCGGCGAAGCGCCGCGCCGAGGTCGGCCAGCGCGACACCGGCGCCGAGCGTCAGCGGGGCGAGCAGCGCGCTGGCAGCGGCCACGGCATCTCCGCGCGTGGCCGCGAGGCCGGCAACGCCAAGCCACGCGGCAAGCCACACGTCGACCGATCGACCTCGCACCAGGCCGCGTGCCAGGCCCGCAGCTCCAAAGGCCGTGATCAGCGGGGCATAGACGACCAGCAGCAGGCCGACGCTCGGCCAACCGGACGGCAGTTCGCCGGGCGCGAGAGCGCCGGATGGCTGCATGCCAGTCCCCCAGGCGACAATCCCCGTCGGCCACGACCCGAGCGCCGACGCTGCGCAGGCGTAGCCGGCGATGGCGGCCGCGATCCGGGCGAGCGGCCGGCGGGTCATCGACCAGGTCCCGCCCACGCCGAGGCGCCCGGTCTCGCCCACCGTGGACCGCGCTCGTACTAGCCGATCGGCGGTCAGCCGCGCGCCGCCGGCGATGGCCGCCGCCAGCAGCGCGGTCTGGGCGACCAGGCCGGCGGCGAACGCGGCGCCCGCCAGCGCGCTGGCCAGGGCGTGGCGCCCGCGTCCGTATGCTATTGCGGTGCCGAGCACCACCGCCAGGCCAATCGGCGCCGGGCCGGCGTGCCGGCCCATGTCCAGCCACCAGGGCGCGACGGCGAAGAGGACTGCGGCGCACGCGGCGGCGCGCGCGCCCTGGCGGCCCCGCAGGCACAGGCACAGGCCGGCGGCCAGGGCGCCCGCAGTCGCGGACGGCAGCCGCGCGGCCGCATCGGCGCCGATCGCGGCCGCCGCGGCGGGACCGAACAGCGCGAGCAGGCCGTGGTGGAGCGGCGCTGTCTGCGGCGGCAGACCCGACCAGGCGGCGAGCGCGGCGGCAGCCTCCGGCGGGTCGAGCGGCAGGCGGCCCAGGTCGAAGGCCCGAAGGGCAAGCGCGGCCAGGCCAAGCGCCGCGCACCAGCGAAGGGCGTGTCCCGAGTGGGGCGGCGCCGTCGAGCTCTGCACAGGCAAGGGCGCGGTCACCGCCGGGCGTAGATGCGGGTGCCGCCGTGCTCGAAGACGGGCGTTGTCAGCCGCGCGAGTCGCTGTTCGAACGCCGCCGACGCGCCGTACGTGCTGGCCTCGAGGTCGCCGAGGACGACGTACCGCACGTCGTAGCGGTCTAGGACGGCCCGCATGCCCTCCTCGTCCAACGTGCCGCGGTAGAACGCCTCGACGTCGGCCCGGCGCGGAGCCACCAACGCGTCGGAGCCGCGCCACTGGATCTCGTGCCAGTCGGGGCCTAGCACCGTCGGGAGCCCCGTGGCCATGGCCATCCGCCCGGCGTGGCTGTAGGAGCCGCCGGAGGCCTCGAGCAGCCGAGCGCCCGGCGGGGCGTTCTGGGCAAGCCAACGCGCCGCCTCGCGGTCCCCGGAGTAGGACGTCTCCCAGTACCGCAGGCCGTCGAGCGAGAGCGACGCCAGCCACGGCCCCAGCCCGCCGCCGGCCTCGGGTGCCGCGCGGAGCTGGACGAGCCGGAAGCCCTGCGTCCGGTCCCAGACCGCCATCACCGGGTACGCGAGCGCCAGGGCGACGAGGACGGCCGCGGCGGCACTCCACGCGGCCGCCGCACGGCGCGGCAGGCGGAGCCAGACCAGGCACACGGCGTAGCTGCCGCCGATCGCCAGGAGCACCCAGGCCTGGTAGAAGAGCTTGAAGACCGTGTTCATGCGGTTGTGGAACAGATCCCGGATGAACAGGAACTCCGTGCCGGCGGCCAGCAGGAGGCCGGTGGCCACGCACAGGACGGCAAAGGCTTCGGCAACCGGGGCAGCTTCATCGTGTCCCGACGCAACGTCGGCAGTGTCCTGCAATTCTCCGACGGGTGCGGTGGCTGGTGATTGCGGCCCGCGCCCTCTGAACCAACGTACGGACAGTACCGCTGCGGCTAGGACGACTCCCCCAACCAGCAGCGCTGGAAACCACGGCGTCCAAGCCCCGACGCTTGGCGGAGACCACTGCTCGCTGTTCGGTGCTTCGGAGCCTAAGGCGTTCAGGAGCCATCGCTCCACAAGGACCCATCGAGGGATCAGCCAGCGCAGGGCGATGAGCGCGCTGAACCCGCACGCCCACGCGATGGCCAACCAGGAGCGTCGCATTCGATGCCGTACGCCTCGCGCGGCCATCACGATCGTGGTCGCAGCAAGGGCCGCAAGGACTCCAAAATGAACCAGCCACTGCGGCGCGCGCGAGCTGTGCGCGGCCACGTCGAAGCCATCGGCCTGGGACTGGAAGCCCAAGTGGAACGGGAGGTACAGGAGGACGGCGAGCGCGACGAGCCAGGCTGCGAAGCCCAGGGTGTCGCGCGCCGCGCGCCGCGCCACGACACGTCCAGGAGCATCCAAGGAACCGTCGAACGCGTCGCGCGCGCGCCAGAGCGCGAAGGCGGCCACCAGCACGAACCCGTACGTCGGCATGTCCCACGTGTTCAAGAACGCCAGCGCGCCCACAGCAAGCGGCAGGGCGAGCCAGGCAGGGGCGAGCGGCGGGCGACCCGGCAGGCGCGGCAGGCCGCCGGCCAGGACGGCCAGCGCCAGCGCCAGCACCAAGAGCACGTACGGCAACGCCATGACGTGCGGATGGACGTCGGCCAGCATGAAGCTGAAGAACGGGAACTCGTGGATCACCTCGCCGCAGCCGTCGTGGATGATCCGCGAGCCGCGCCACCACCAGATGTGGCGGTCCGGGAAGTAGTCGGTCAGCCGAAGGGCGTCCAGCCCGGCCAGCGCGTCGTACGGGGCGTCGGTGCCGCCGCAAACGCCGTTCCCTTGGCCGGTCGTCGCCCCGAGCTCGCGGATGTCCAGCCACCGGAAGAAACCGGCCGGCAGCCAGCCCGACTTGTAGGCGACCTCGAGGGCGCCCGAGAGGTTGCCCAAGAGCGCCAGAGCTGCGGCCGTCAGCGCGCCGGTGACGACGCGCAGGCGGATCGAGGCGCCCGGCGTCAGCGCGACCAGCGCGTGACCGAGCGCGAAGGCGCCGGCCAGCGTCATGCCCAGCGTCATGGGCACGACCAGGTTGAACGCCACGAAGCGGTCGACGCCGCTCAGGTGGACGAGCTGGGCAGCGACGACGAACCCAAAGTAGTAGTAGCTGATCGTCTCGCCGCTCATCCACGGATCGCTCGGGGGGAAGCGCGGGCTCTCCAGGATGGCGCTGATGAAGGCCATCTCCATCGTCTTCTCGCCACCGCTCTGCGTGACCTCCGGGCTGAACGACTTATAGAACGCCCAGCCGAGCAGCGCCACGGCAAACAGCAGCTCAAGGCCCACGAGCAGGCGGCGGTTGGCGCGCAGGTCGGCGCCCAGCGACCGACGGCCGCGCCATGCGGCGGCGCCGCCGGCCGCACAGAGCGCCAGCGCGCCGGCCCAGGCGCCCGCGCGTCCGGCCGGCAGGACGCCGGCGATGGCGCCGAGCCACCAGGTGTAGCCGGCGAGCAAGAGGCCGATCGGGCGCGCGAAGGCAAACGCGAGGCCGGGGTGCCCGGGGAACAGCCGCCAGGCCAGCGGCAGCGCTGCCGCGCCGGTGAGCGAGACGGCCAGCCACCATTGGACGGTGGGGATGAGAACCCCGCTCACCCGCCGCCGCCCGGATCAACCAGGCCCGGCGCGTCCGCCGCGGGGCCGTCGGTCAGCCGGTAGATCGTGACGGCATCGCTCTGGAACGCGCGCTCGATCCAGCCGTCGTCCGCCCAGCGTTCGAACTTGGCCAGCCCGGCGGCGTTGTAGAGCCCGCGCTCCAGCTCGCCGACGACGATCAGCTCGACGTCGTAGAGGTCGAGCAGCGCGAGCGCGGCCGCGTCGTCGGTCGTGTCGTACAGCTCGGTGACGTCGCCGACGCGCTCGTCGACCAGCTCGGCCATGCCGCCGTTGCGCTGCTGCTTCTGGTGCCAGTCCCAGCCGATCACGGCCGGAAGCCCGGTCCAGATGCTGTAGCGGGCGCCCCACTTGTAGTGCGGCCAGAAGGCCTCGACGATCCGCGGCGTCCCGTCGACGTTGTCGCGCAGCCACCGGAACGCTTCGGCGTCGTGCGCCAGCCGGAGCGACATCTCGTTGTAGTACTCCGCCCAGCCGAGGAAGGCCGAGCCGTCAAGGCCCGGACCTGGGACGTCCGACGAGCCGGCCATCGGGAACCGGTCCTGCGCCTTGGCCCGCGTCGCCGTGACGGTGTAGAGGAGGCCCGTGGCCAGGAAGAGGCCAAACGCGACCCTCCACGCCAGGGCCCAGCCGCCGCGCTGGCCGCGCAGCGCGTCCAGCACGCGGCCGGCGGCGTAGCCGGCGGTCACGGACCAGATTAGCCAGACGTGGATGTAGAACTTGAACACGGTGTTCATGCGCCCGATGTCGCCGGCCAGCACGACGTTCTCGACGAAGCCGGTGATTAGCCCGCCGACGAGCAGCGTGCCGCCGGCAAAGCGGTCCGCCCAGAGCGCGTCAGGCAGCAGGAGCAGGGCGGCACCCAAGGCGATCAGCACCGCGATGATGGCTGGCGTCACCAGCGACGGTTCCGGCGTCGTCCCCACCGGGACGACAGAGCGCGCCCACAGCCCGGCGGAGACCGCCAGAACCACGGCCAACACGGCAAACGGGGCCAGCCAGCGCGCAACGGCCTTCGCGTCGCCGCGTGCCCGCGCGTAGCGCGCGATGCGCATGACGGCCCACGTGACGATCGGCAAGAGCATGAGGCCGTGGATGGTGAGGTACGCCGACGCCGGCGTCCGGTGCCCTCGCCAAGCGCTGAAGTCGCTGTACGGCGCAACGTACGTGGCATGGAAGGGCTGGAACAAGAGGATGCTGAGGCCGAGGAGGGCAAGGCCCCACCCGGCGGCCATCGGGAGCGCCCGCAGCAGGACGGCGCGCGGCGACGGCCCAGGCTGATCGTCCGCCGGGCGCGCGCTCGCCGCCCGCCAGGCCGCCAGGACGATCGCGCCTGCGGCGACGAGCCCGAACGACGGGTAGTCCCACGCGTTGGTCGGCCAGAGCGCGCCGATGGCCAGGCCGCCCAGGAGCGAGAGGCCGATGCCGCGCGCCATGGCCGCGCGCCAGCCGCTCGACTCCGCGCCATCGGGCAGTGCCCACGCCAAGGCGACCGCAAACGCGAGCAGCGCCACGGGCATGGCCATCATGTGGGCGTGGAGGTCGCCGTAGAGGAACGTGAAGAACGGGAACTCCGTGATGGGCTGGGTGTCGCCCGGCATGGAGGGGATGGCGCGCGACGCGTTCCAGTACCAGTGGTGGCCGTAGGCCACGGGCAGCGCCGCGTCGCCGCGCAGCACGGCCGCGGCGCCCATGACGGCGCGGCTGGCGAGGGCGACGCCGGGGAGGTGCGAGGGAATGCCGGTCGGCGCCACCTCGGCCAGCCGGGCGAAGACGAACGGCACCTGGAACAGGTTGCCGCTGAGCACGGCCATGAACGCCGCGACCAGCCCGGCCCGCTCGGCGCGCTGGCCGTGCCCGCTGGCCGTCAGCCACGAGACGCAAAGCCCGAACGCGGCCGTGCCGGTGAGCGCGGCGATGCTGGCGATGGCCAGGTTGTACGCGATCCACGGCACGATGCGCGTGAGGTGGATCAGCGTGCCGAAGAGCACGAAACCGAAGTAGTAGTAGTTCATCCGCCCGCCGGCGAACCACGGGTCGTAGGGCGGGAAATACGTGGAGCGGAGGACCGCCTGGAGGTAGGCCAGGTCCATGGGCTTCTCGCCGCCGTAGTGGGAATGCCACAGGTCCGGGTTGGCCGCCTTGATGCCCAGGAACGTGGCGTAGAGCGCCAGCATGACCACCTCGAGCCATGCGATGCGGCGGGCGTTGGCGCGGACCCAACCCACGGGGTCGAACCCGGACAGGCGCGCCGCGAGCGCCGAGAGCGCGGCCAGGGCGGCGACGCACGCGAGCGCCAGCAGCGGGACATGCGGGGCCAGGCGCAGCGAGCTGATCAACCAGCTCAGCCAGGCGACGATGAGCAGCCCCGCGACGCGCGCCACCGACCAGCCGCGGTCCGCCAGGTTGGGCAGCACGCTGCCGACCAACGGAAACGCCATGAGGCCGAGCAGGGCCAGCGCCGCATACCACACGATGGCCGCGAGCAGCGGGTAGCGCGCCAGCGCGCCGTCCTCGTCGAACAGCTCGTGCCAGGTGCCGCCCGCGCGTTGGGCCGCCGCCAGGTCCGGATCGAGGGCGATGGGGTCGCGCTCCGCCTGCTGGTCGCCGGCGATCGGCGCAGCGCCCTGCACCTGGCTCGTGCGATCCACCGGGATGCGCCCGAGCAGCGCGTCGGCCAGACGCTCCGCGGCCGTGGCCCCGAGCGGTGGGAAGCGCTCCCAGGTGCGCGTGGCGCGCAGCTGCTCGAGGTGCGCGCGCAGCGCGGTGAAGTCCTTCTCTGCGGGCACGGCAAAGATGTCGACCTTGGGGTGGTCGTAGACGTGGAACGCCTCCTCGGCCCCCTGGTCAGGAAACTCCAGCGGGCCGATGCGCGGGTAGGAGTGCACGGACCGGACGTGCTCGAAGCCGAAACCCTGGCCGAAGAGCACATCGTCGTAGAAACCGAGCGTGGCCGGGTAGCGCATGGGCAGCTGCGCAATCGCGCCGTAAACGCGGTTGGAGGTGCTGATCCAGTAGTCCGTGCGCGCAAGGCCGTCCAGCGTCTCGTCGAGCCAGCCGGGGAAGTCCTCGCCGTACATCTCGTAGTTCTCGATCCCGAACAGCCCCTCGGCCCAGTCGGTGTTCGGGTCGTCGTTGCCGCCGTAGCCGGCCAGGCCCATCGGCACCATGTCGTCCCACGGCGTCTCGTGGGTCAAGATGGCCGGGCGGCCCGAGATCGGCGCGCCGGTGGCGCGCAGCCAGAGATAGTACTCGCCGCCCGAGTCGAGCGTCGCCGGGTCCTTGAACGAAACGACGGCATGGCGCGTGGCGTCGGGCGCCACGTCGCCTTCGCCGGACGCGACGACGCCCTCCGGCTGACCACCGGCATCCAGGAAGGGCTTCGTGGTCACGGCAAATGACAGCCGCTCAGCGCCGGGGTCGCCCGCCGGGTCGTCGACGAAGGCCACGCGTACGGCGTCGGCGGTCACGGCCGGCGGCGTCGTGCCTTCGGCGACCGGCGGGCCGGGGACGAGCACGCGCATCGGTCCGCGCCAGATGCCGTCCTCCTCCACCGTCCAGACGTGGCCCTGGAACGTCACCTCGCTCGAGGGCAGAGCTGGGAGCCACGGGCCGCGGATGTCCTCGGCCAGGGCGTCGTCGATGGCCGTCAGGCGAAGCCCGAACGCGGTCTCCAGGTTGTGGTAGATCCACTCGCTGGCCTCGACGCGCGGGTGGTCGCCGCGGTAGATGCCGTGGACGGCCACGCCCCACACCGCCGTTCCCACGATGACGAGCCCGACCAGGCCCAGCGCCGCCGCGCGCGCGTCCCGTGGGCGCAGCGCGGGCAGCACCGGCCGTCGGAAGCGCTCCGGCCAGCGCGCATCAAGCCGCGCGGGCCAGCGCGGGCGCTTGCCGGAGACCGCGGCATCGACCAGCGCCACGAGCCCCCAGGCAGCCAGGATGGCGAGCGGCGGGACGATGGGCAGGAAGTAGCGCATCGTCTTGATCCACTGGAGGCCCTGGAAGCCGAAGTACGCCGTCACCCACAGCCAGACCAGGGCGTGCCGGTGGTCGCGGCGCGCGAGGGCGACGCCGGCGGCCAGCCAGCCGGCAACGGCCGCGAGGCCGAGCGGCCAGCCCGTGCCCCAGCGCACCAGGTTTTCCAGCGGGAACCAATAGGCCTTGCGCCCCCACCACTGGTGGTTCGGTGCCCAGTCCATGCCAAAGCCGGTGACCATGGCCTTGATCTTGTCCATGCTGTTCGCCCAGCGCGGGTCGGGCAGCAGGACCATCTCGAGGGCATCCGGCATGAGCTGGCGCACCGTATGCCACCAGCCTGGGGCCACCCACTCGCCGGACGTCACCTGCATGAAGCGCGTGGGGTCGGCGACGACGTTGGGCCAGCCCGGCCCGGCGAAGAGCGTCGGCTCGGCGACCTTGAGCACGGCGAGCGAGACGACGCCGAGGAGGCCGACCTCCGCCACCCAGCGCGGCCACCATGGCGCACCCCGCCGTTGGCCGTCTCGGTACGCCGCCCAGCCCAGCACGACGACGGCGACGGGGACGAGGGGCCAGACGCTCACCTTGCTGGCCAGGGCCATCCCGAGGCCGGCCGCGCCGAGGAGCAGCCCCAGCCAGCGCCTTAGGCCGCGCCTGCGAAGCGCGACGGTCAGGCCGAACAGCGCGAGCATGACGAACGTCGTCAGCGGCGCGTCGACCGTGTAGAAGTGTGCCTGTTGGATGTGGAAGCCGGTGAACGCCAGCAACGCGGCGGTGAGCAGCGCCACGCGCCGATCGTAGATCAGCGCGGCGATCCCGAAGGCCAGGAGCACGGTGATGAGGTCGAGCAGCGCGCTCATCGCCCGCCCGACCAGGTAGATGCCCGAGTACGTCTTGAGCGCGGGCACGCCGGGGAAGATCCAGCTGCGCCAGCCGGTCGTCACCGCCGTTCCGTCTGGCGCGATGCGCAGGCGCTCCAGCGCGTCGGCCACCAGGAAGTTGAGCGTGATCGGCCACGTCCCGTACGAGAAGAAGGGATGGCCGGTATTGCGCGGGTTGAGCGTCGAGGTGTCGGTGTCCAGGTAGCCCAGGAAATCCTGCGGCAACAAGAGGCTGGACCCGACCATCGTCAGGAACCGCTCGTCCGGGTGGAGGTGGTGCCCCTCGTCCCAGTCCGCGCCCGTGAAGCGCAGCCAGCCACCGACGAGGACCACGATGGCCAGCAGCACCGCCGTCAGCGCGCGGGACGGCTGGCCGCGGGATGGGGAGGCGGTTGAGGGGATAGACGAGGGAGGCGGCAGGCTCGGTTGGTCCGGTCGCTCGCGGTCGACGATCACGGGCTTGCCTCCGTCCGTGGCGGCACGTACACGCTCCAAAACGCCTTTCCAGGCAGCCGGCCCTCGTGGTGCGTCGCGCGCCCATCCGGGTAGATCTCCCTCAGCGTGTCCACGGACCGCGCGGCACCGCTGCCGCCGACCAAGTACAGCTTCGCGTCGGGGTCCGCGGCGTGCTCGGCCGCCTTCCGCGCCGACTCGACGCCCTCGGTCGCCGCGTCCCAGAGCACGTTCTCGCGCTCAGGGTCGCCGAGCGAGATACCGACGATGCGGTAGTCCCAGCCGTGGGGCCACCCCACGATCCAGACGTCGTCGAGCGCCCCGCCGGTGGCCAGGAACTGGCGCGCCACGGCCACGCCCTCGGACGCGTTGTGCGTCGAGGCGTCGTAGTTGTTGCGGTACTCCACGAACACGCGCGGCCATGCCCCGCGGGCCATCCAGAGGACGAGACCGAGCGACGCGATCGCCGCCAGCCGACCGGCCCCCACCCCGAGCGACCGATCCCAGACAGCCGGGAGGATGACCAACGGTAGGCCGGCGAGCACGGCCACCATGGGCACCGCCCCGGCCGCGCGTCCGAGGTGGGGCACCTCGCCCGGGAAGGCCAGGGCGAGCACGCTCGAGAGGAGCATTGCCGGCAGGGCGACGAGGACGAGCCCAAGGCGCCAATCCTGCGCACGCGCCGTCATGAGCAGCGCGGTGAGCACGCCCAGCACGAACAGCGCGCCGCCGACCGTCTCCAGCCCTGGCCGGCCGGGCGGGCTGTGGATCCACCCGCTGTCGACCGTGCGGTTGACCATGAGCACCGCCCGGACCATGTTGATCCGGAACTGCGTGAGCGGCGGGTTGGCCAGCGGCACCTCGGCATCGGTCATTCGGCTCGCCGTGCGGTGGTTGAACGACTCCCAGTCGTCCGCCGCGTAGCGGATGAGCGGTGCCGCGACGAGCACGGAGACAAGCGCCGCGAGCCCGGCATTGATCAGCGTGCGCCGGCCCGCGGCCCACGGGATGGCGCCGCGGCGCGCATGCCAGGCATCATGGGCGAGCTTGAGCGGCACGGCCGCGGCGACGACCAGCGCCATGGGCCGGAACGCCGTGTAGCCGTACATCCCGGCGCCGAGCACGGCACCCAGCGCCAGCCAGTGGTTGCGCGCATTGGTGCGCAGCGCGCGCAGCAGCACGTACAGCGTCAGGGCGACGAAGAGGGGCGCCCAGCTGATGCGCATGGCGGCGCGCGCCACCTGGACGTGCCACGGCGCGACCGCGAGCACCGCAGCGGCTGCCAACCCGAGCCGCTGGCCGCCCACCTCGCGCCCGGCGAGGTAGACGGCGGGGACGGCGGCCAGGCTCACGAGGGCCATCCCGGCCTTCTCGGCCAGAAACCCGTATGGGAACCCGAGCGCGATCATGATCGCGGTCAGGTAGAACTGCAGCGGCTCGCGCCCGGCGTTCTGCTGGAAGAAGACGGGGCGGGCGCCCTGGAGCACGTCGTGGATGTCGAGCAGCTTTTCCGTGTGGTCGCTGGTCATCTCGCGCGGGAGGCCGGGAAGGTCCCAGAACCGGAACACTGCCGCGACGGCCACGATCGCAAGCAGCACCCACGCGGAGGCGCGCCACCGGGGCAGTCGGCGCGCCAACCAGGCCGCCTTGCTGGGCGCCGGCGGCTCGCGCAGCGCCAGGGCGACGAGCACCATTCCCGCCAGCCAGGACAGCGTTCCGAGCGTTGTCAGCGCGTTGTTCGAGCGCCATGGCCAGGCGCCGGTCGGATCCGGGTAGCGCAGGATGGCCAGGCCGCGGGCGATAGGCAGCGCTTCGGCCAGCGCGGGCGCGACGATGATCGACCAGCCGACCAGGGCCAGACCGATCCACAGCATCGGGCGAAGGCGAAGGATTGGCCGCTCGCTGGCGTCCTCTTCGCCCCCAACCGGATCCGCGGGCCGCACGCGGAGGAGCGGCCGGATGCCAAGGCCCCAGAGGACGGACGCGGTCACGAACAGCAACACCCCGTCGAACGGCTCGCTCGGCCAGCGATCTAGCATGGCCTGCCCGTAGATCGCGCAGGCCAGCCCGAGGGAGGCCAATATCCCAGACCGTGCGCGTTCCAGGATGGCCGTCCCCGAGCGCGCCTCGGGCATCACGCCCTGCCCTCCGCCGGCTTGTGCGCGCGGAGCGCGATGTTGAGGAACGGGGCATCGAGCCGCGGCGGCAGGAGGTCGTTGAGCCCGTCGACGGCGTTCAGGGCGGCCAGCCCCAGCCGAACCGGGTTGAAGCGGGCACCTTGAGGCGCCTCGGTGGCATAGCGATCGGCTGCGGCAGCGAGGGAGTCAGGCAGCACGCCCGCGACGAGCAGCTCCTTGCCCAGGCCGTAGACCAGGTTGTGGATGAACGGGAAGGCGTAGCGCGTGATGGGAACGATCGCGTCGACGACAAGGCCGGCGGATGCCGCCTTGGCGGCCAGGTCCTCCGGGGTGTAGAGCCTCACGTGGTTCGCCCAGATGCCGGCTAGGACACCGCGGCGGATCGGAGCGAGCCCGAGCCACTCCAGCACGCGGTTGATCGGGTCCCAGGCCAGCGGGTAGTCGGCGTTGGGCGTGGTCACCGCGACGATCCCTCCCGGCGCGAGGACGCGCGACACCTCGCGCAGCGCCGCCTCGTCGTCCGGGATGTGCTCAATCACCTCAGAGAAGATGATCCGGTCGAAGGAAGCGTCGGCAAACGGCAGGTCGTACGCGCTGCCGCAGACGACGCGCGCTCCAGGGACGTGCGCCCGCGCGATGTCGAGCAGCGGTCGGTCGAGCTCGATGCCCACCACATCGGCGTTCGGGTAGAGGTGGCGCGTGAAGTTCAGGTAGAAGCCACGGCCGCAGCCGAGGTCGAGCACGCGGTGACCCGGGCCGATCCTCAGGAAGTCGTAGACGGCTTCGGCGCGACGCTTGAACGCCATGTCGGCCTCGTTGGCGACCATACGGAGCAATCGGTCGCGTTCGAACGGCCACGCGCCCGCAGCGCCAGCGGCGCGCCCAGCTTCTGGCGCGGGCCAAGGGGCATCGGTCACGCGGCGCTCCTCCTGGTGGTCCCTCGGCGGCCTCGAAGCCGGCGGGCGCAAGCCACCGGCCGGACGACGGGCGATCATAGCGCCATGGCGCGAACTGCGGCAACGCACGTCGCGCAGGGGAGACGCGCGCGCGTTACGCGCCGTGCTCTGCTTCTCAGTTCGTGGGCGACTTCGGCGGGACCAGGGCCGACCGCACGCCGAGGCCGAGTGCCCACGCGCCGAAGAGGCCGAGCACGACCAGCGTCACCAGCGTCATGCCGTGCAGCAGCACCGCGTACGAGGCGATCAGGCTCTGGTCGAGATCGGTCATGCCACCCAGGGCGACCCGAACCGCGGCCTCGAAGACGCCCACGTAGCCGGGCGACGAGGGGACGACGGCAAACACGGCGGTGACGCCGAGGGTGATGATGGCCACGCTCACTGGCTCCTCGATGCCGACCGCGCGCATGACCAGCCAGTAGGACAGCGCGCCGAGAAGCCAGAGCACGATGGACCAGAGGCCGGCCGTCAACGCGACGCGCGGGCTGGCAAGCGGCGCAAAGCCATCGACGAACGTGGCCACGGCGCGGCCCACCGCGCTCGGACCGAGCCAGCGCCGAGTCCGCGCGCCGTGAGCCGCCACGACGACGGCCGCCCCGTATGCGGCGGCCAGCGCCAGCGCGATCGTCGCGCGCAGTGCCGCCGGCGAAGACCACGGCCCTGCCCCGAAGCGCTCGGCCATCAGCGCAGCCATCGGAGCGGGCGTTGCGATCGCCATGAGGGCAAGGATGGCGCCGAGGTCGAGCACTCGCTCGGCGACGACCGTTGCCATCGCTTCGGCGAGCCCGGCGCCCGAACGGCGCTGGGCCAACCACGCGCGCGCGGGGTCGCCGGCGCGCAGCGGAAGCAGCGTGCTGACCAAGTAGGCGAACGACACGATCCAGAACGCGTCGCGCCGGCCGGGCCGCGCGCCGGGACGAAACAGGCCGCGCCAGCGTTCAGCGCGCACGAGCTGAACAGCGATCGTCGCGATGACGGCAGCCACGACCGGCCCAGGCCGGGCGCTTGACAGCACCACGGCGACGGCGCGCGCCTCGACGCCGCGCAGCGCGTACCACAGCGCGACGACGCTGATGCCGAAACCGAGCACCGCACGCCAGCCGCCGCGTCGAAGGGCCGTACTGCTGTGCGGCGCCGCGCCAGAGGTGGTGATGGCTGGCTACCGCTGCCCGGGAGGATCTGAACGGCCGACAGCCGGCGGACCGGTCCGTGCGTCGAGCACGGGAAGGTAGAGCATCCGCCCGTTGCCCTGCGGCGTTTCGGTCGGTGGCTGTTGCGTCGGCGGGCCGGGACGCGGTTCCGTCGGCGCGGGCGGCTTGTTCGAGGGAGTGGCCGTCGGCTCCGGTGGATCGCGGGGACGGGTGGCGGTCGGCTCGGGCGGCGGTTGGCTCGTCGGCCCGGCGTCCCATACCCACACCGACGCAGGCGGCAAGGCGACGCTGCCCGTGCCCGTGCCCGAGCGTTCGTAGGTGGCCAGTCCTCCGTCGCTCACCGGCTGCCATCCCGCGGCAAGCATGTGGACGCGATGCAAGACGGTGACGCCGGCAGAGGGCACGATCGGCACGCGCCAGCGCAGGATGGTGCCATTCCATTCTGCCGACGGCTGCGCCGACCCCGCATCGTAGCGCGTGCCGGCGGCCGGGCGCTCGACGGCCACGAGCGCGCGCGCTTGGACGGCGGCAAGGCGCGCGGCCACGCGCTCGAGCCGGTCGACGAGCTGGTCGCTGCGCGGCGCGATCAATGCATCTTCGGGGGTCGAGGCAAGCGAGCCCATGAGGGCGATGTCGGCCTGAATGCCGAGCGCGACGGTGACGATGTGACGACCGGCTTCGCGTTGGACGGCTGCCTGCTGGGCGACCGGCAGCGGTCCGGCGTTGTTGCGGCCGTCCGAGATCAGCACGATGGCCTGCGCTCGGCCGTCACCGTCGGCGGCGAGGAGCCGGCCGGCCACCCAGAGGCCGTCCTGGATATCGGTGCCTCCCCGCTCCGGCACCTCGATCGCGCGGAGCGCGCCCCCAAGGTAGCGCGCGTCGCGCGACAGCCGCGCGGCAATCTCCGCCGTCGAGCTGAACGTTACGATGCCGACGCGCACGCGCAGCGGATCCCGCAGCGCGATGAACGCGGATGCCGCTGCCTTGGCGTCCGCAAGCGAACTGCCGCGCATCGACGGGGATCGGTCGACGACCAGCGCGACGTCGAGCGGCAACGGCTCCGCGCAGCGGACGGCGATGTGCGTGGTCACGGTCACCACGCCGCCGAGCGCGACGGCCTCGGGCGCCACGCGTCGCGATGCCACCGCCGAGCATGCGTCCGGCGGGTCCTCGACGGCCATCGAAACGCCGGCCCGTGAGATGTTTGTCGCGCCGTACGGCACCACCGATGCGACGGCCAGGAACGCGACGACGGCGAGCGCACGCCCCACTCGAGCGCGACCGGCCGTTCGTATGCTCGGTGGCGCGGCAACGCACGATCGCGTCGGGGCGCGGCAAACCGTTACAGCAGTCAACATGGGCCAAGTCTAGTGCGTTTCGGCCGGCGTGCTCACATCCGTCGCGAGCGAGGGCACTCCAGCCACCGGCGGCTCGTAGAGGAAGGTGTACAGATAGGCCACAAGGGCCGCGTCGAGCGTCGCGTCCGGGTCGGCGTCGAGCACGCCGTCCGCCGCGTGGCGCTTGCGCAGGAGGCGCCGCACCTCCGCGGGCGTCTGGTCCGCGCGCGCCGGGTCGTCGAGCCGGAACCGGCCCGGGCGGCCCGGCACGCCATGGCAGCCGGCGCAACGATCGGCGAACGCCTCTGCACCGCGCGCGATGTCCACCGAGGGCTGGGACATCGACCAGACCAGAAACGCCATGTCCCACCTGGCTTGCGCGTCCAGCACGTGGTCGAAGCGCTTCATCGAAGAACCCGTCACCCCGCGCTCGATGGCGCGGTACGCTCGCCGCGGCGTGACCTTGGGCGGCAGTGAGCGAAGGTCGGAGGGCTTCGGGTCGAGCGTTCCGGCCAGAAAGCCATCGCCCGCGCCTGCCTCCCCGTGGCACCGCGCGCAGTACTCCGCGTACGCGTCAGCGGCTTCAGCCGGGCGCGCGAACGCGGCCGGCAGGCCTCTGGCCGGCCGCGTGCCCACCTCCAGGGGGTCTCGCACCGAGCGGGGGACGCCCGTCGGGTCCTGGCAGGCGGCAGGGATCAGCGCCAGCGGCAGCCAAAGCGCACCAAGCGCACCCGCGCGACGGCATCTGGCGTAGGCCGACGGCCAGCGACCCAAGGGCACCTGAGGCATGCGCGGACCGTAGCAGCCGGGCGCGGGCCGGTCAACGGCGCCACCGTGCTCCGCCCCGGTCAGCAGGCTACAATCGGCGCAGCCGCACGCAGCGAGGAGTGCCAAGTGAGCGAACCCGTGGTCCTCGGGTCGTACTTCGAGGACCTTCCGGTCGGCACGATGATGGTCAGCCCGGGCCGAACCGTCACCGAGCACGACATCGGCGCATTTGCCGGCCTTTCCGGCGACTACAACCTGCTCCACACGGACGTCCGGTTTGCCGAGGCCACGCCGTTTGGGGGCCGCATCGCCCATGGGCTGCTGGGGCTGTCGATCGCCAGCGGGCTGGCGGCACGGCTCAACATCATCGATGGCACGGCCCAGGCCTTCACGGGCCTGGAGTGGCGTTTCCGCCGCCCGATCCGGGCCGGCGACACGGTGGCCGTCGAGGTCGAGGTCGCCGCGGCCAAGCCGCTGCCGGCATCCGGCGGCGGCGTGATCACCTTTCGGCTGAAGATGCGAAACCAGGACGGAGAAGTCGTGCAGCGCGGCACATGGGACATCCTCATGCGCGGCAGGCCGCGCGCTTTGGAGGAGGCCGGCGGATAGCCGGCCGGTCATGGGCCGTCGTTGAAGGGAGATCACCGCGTCGGACCGCGGATCCTGCCCATCGCAATCCCCGTTCCGCACGCGGCGGATCGCGTCCTGGCCTACCTCATCGCGGACGAGCCGCTCACGCTGATCGACACCGGCCCGAACACCGACGCCGCCTACGCAGCCGTGCGCGACGGCTTGGCGCGCGCGGGCGTCGGCATCGATGCGTTGGAGCGCATCGTCGTCACGCATGCCCACATTGCGCACTGCGGCCTGGCCGGGCGCCTTCATGCGGACTCGGGCGCCCGCGTCGCGGGGCACCCGTTGGCCCTCGGAGCGCTCGAGGACTTCGGCGCGGCATGGTCAGAGCGCCTAGACCTGATCGAGCGCGCCGCGGCCGTGGGCAACGTGCCGGATGCGGTGCGCACCGCGCACCGAGCCATGGCCTCGCCGATGGCGAGGCTGGTGGCCGACGTCCCGCGCGACGCCATGGACCCCTTGGTCGACGGGGCGAGCCTTCGGCTGGCCGCGTCGGGAACGCTCTCTGTCGTCCACATCCCCGGGCACAGCGCCGACCACATCGGCCTCCATCACCCGTCCTCCGGAACGTCGATCACGGGCGACCTGGTCCTGCGCGGCTCGCCCACGGTTCCGTCCCTCGAACCGCGCACGCCCGACGGAGCCCGGCCCGCGACCTTCGATGACCTCGTCGCGTCGTGGCGGCGGATCGGGCGCTTGCCCATGCGGGCGGTCTTGCCCGGCCACGGCACCCCGATCCGAGCGCACCGCATCCTCTTGGCGCGGCGGCTCGCCGAGGCCCGAAGCGCGCTCGGAGCGACGCGCGACGCGGTGCGCTCCGGGGCGGCCACGCTGTGGGACGTAGCCGAGGCGACCGGGCTGCCCATGGAGCCCGAACGGCTGGCATCGACGCTGGGGCAGGTGGTCGCTCGGCTCGATGCGCTCGTCCGCCGCGGCGTGCTGGCGCGGCGCGCCGACGATGGGCAGCTGCGGTTCGTGGCCATCGCTCGGCGCTAGCGCCGCGGTGGCACAACGCCGCGCGGCGCACGGGGTGGCGGTGCGCCACGCTCGGTCGCCGGCAACGCTAGGCCGTCGACCCGTCCGTCGCATCCTCGTCGGCCGGCGCTTCATCCTCGACGCGGAGCGCCGCGCCAAGACGTTCAAGCGTGCGCCCGAGCGCGGCGATGGCCGACCCGACCTCGCGCCGCAGCACCTGGACACCGCCGCCGACGGTGGTCGAGGCGGCCGCGGCGGCCTCACCCGCTTCGGCCGACGCGGCCTCGCCGCCGCGGCGAGCCAACTCAGGCACCTTGCGCATGGCTTCCTCGAGCTCGATGCGCAGCCGGCGCACGCTGTCGCGGACATCGTTGCCCAGCGCCGAGGCCTCTTCGGTCGAAGCCGCTGCGCGCACGGCCGCCGCAAGGCGCTCGCCCAGGGTGCGCAGCTCCGCGGCGATCGACGGCTCGGAGCCATCGGCCGCTTCCGCATCGTCGACGTGGACGATGGCGTGCGTCCCGGAAGTGCTTTCGTTTGAATCGTTCATGGGGAGGGTCTCCTTCGACCGGTGTGGTCTAGCCTGCCTTGAGGGACGTGTCGGCCGCGCGGCAGACGCCGCGCGATCCGACGGCCCATTGTACGCGCCGTGCGATCCCGGGTAGCAACAGCCGGTTCGTCGGAAGGGCTCCGCGGCTGATATACTCGCCTCTGTCCCGTCTCTCTCGCCGCGCCACGCCGCCCGGCGCACCGCGCGAGCCGCCAATGACCACCCTGTCCCACCTGCGCAACTTCTGCATCATCGCGCACATCGATCACGGCAAGAGCACGCTGGCCGATAGGCTGCTCGAGTACACGGGCACCATCGACAAGCGTCAGATGGTCGCCCAGGCGCTCGACACGATGGACATCGAGCGCGAGCGCGGCGTCACGATCAAAGCCAGCGCCGTCCGCATGCGCTACACCGCGGACGACGGCGAAACGTACGACCTGGACCTGATCGACACCCCTGGCCACGTCGACTTCGCCTACGAGGTGAGCCGCGCGCTGGCCGCGTGCGAGGGCGCCCTCCTGATCGTCGACGCCACCCAGGGCATCGAGGCGCAGACGCTGGCCAACCTCTACCTTGCCCTCGATGCCGACCTCGAGATCATCCCCATCGTCAACAAGATCGACCTCCCGGCGGCCGATCCGGATGGGGCGAGCGAGCAGATCGCCTCGCTGCTCGGCGTAGCGCCCGACTCCGTCATCCAGGTGTCGGCTAAGGAAGGGATCAACATCCGGGCAGTGCTCGAAGCCGTCGTGCGCCAGGTGCCGGCTCCGAGCGGCGATCCAGACGCGCCCCTCCGCGCGCTGGTATTCGACAGCCACTACGACGCGTTCAAGGGCGTGATCGCGTACGTGCGCGTCATCGACGGGCGGATCGAGGGCCGCGCCGCCGGCAAGCTCCTGTTCATGGCCAGCGCCATGGAGATCGAGCCGCTGGAGATCGGTCTCTTCGCACCCGAGATGCGCCGAGCCGAACGCCTGGACGCCGGCGAGGTCGGCTACGTGGCGACCGGGCTCAAGGTGCTGCGCGACGTCCGCGTCGGGGACACGCTCACGTCCGCGCGCCGGCCCGCGACCGTGCAGCTCGCGGGTTACGCGCCGGCCAAGCCGATGGTCTTCGCGGGGCTCTATCCAATCGCGGGCGACGGCTACGAGGACCTGCGCGAGGCCCTGGAGAAGCTCCGGCTCAACGACGCTGCGCTCGTCATCGAACCGGAGAGCTCGGTCGCACTTGGGCCCGGCTTTCGGTGTGGGTTCCTCGGGCTGTTCCATATGGAGATCGTCCAGGAGCGGCTCGAGCGCGAGTACGACATGGACCTGCTCGTCACCGCGCCCTCGGTCGTCTACCAGGTCCTCCGCACCGATGGCGAGCTGATCGAGGTGGACAACCCCGCGGCGCTCCCCGACAGCGGCCACGTCGACGAGATCCACGAGCCGTGGATGGCGTTGACCATTTGGTCCCCCAGCGAGTACATCGGCGCCATCATGGACCTGGTCACGGAGCGTCGCGGGACGTTCGAGCGGATGGAGTTCCCCAGCGCAGGGCGCGTCATGTTGGTCTACGAGATCCCGCTGGCCGAGCTGATCGTCGAGTTCTACGACCAGCTCAAGAGCCGGACGCGCGGCTATGCGTCGATGGACTACCAGCTCGAGCGCTACGTGCGCGGCGACCTCGTTCGGCTCGACATCATGGTGAACGAGGAGCCGGTCGACGCGCTCTCGTTGATCGTCCACCGCGACAAGGCCTACGCGATCGGCGACGCGCTCACGCGGAAGTTAAAGGATGTGATCCCGCGCCAGATGTTCCGCGTCCCGATCCAGGCCGGCATCGGCAGCCGGATCGTCGCGCGCCAGACGATCGCCGCGCTCCGCAAGGACGTGTTGGCCAAGTGTTACGGCGGCGACATCACGCGCAAGCGCAAGCTGCTCGAGAAGCAGAAGGAAGGCAAGAAGCGCATGAAGCGCCTCGGCAACGTCGATATCCCGCAGGACGCGTTCCTGGCGGTGCTGAAGCTCGGAACGTCGTCAGGCCGCAAGCGGCCCGATTGACGGCGACCGCGCCACCGGCTCTGTGGTCGGGCGGCGGCGATTATTCTCGGACGAAGCCGTAGCTGACCTGCGTCCGTTGGTAGACGCGGGGGTTGAAGTCGCGCAGCGTGATCTCGCGCTCGACCGGACCGTTGGGGCAAAGGGCGTAGCCGTTGAGCTCGCCGGTGAGCAATCGGAGCCGATAGGGCGGCGGTTGGCACACGCTGATGAACAGGCGTTGGTCGACGCGGCCGGGTCCGGGGACGCTGGTGCCCTTGAACAGCACCTTGACGCCGGTGGCGTCGGTGAGCTCATAGTTCAGATCCGGGATCCGGTACGTGGTGCCGACGATCCAGTCGCCACCGTCAAACGCCAGGTTGCAGCCGCGGGGAGGGCCTGCGGAAGAGATGCCCACGGTGTCCGGGAAGCTGTGCACGGTGACGTTCCAGACGTCCCGCGCACCGCACGTCCGGCTCTCGTTGGGGTCGCGCACCGTGATCACGGGCACCGGGAACCCAAACGTACGGCGCACGCCATCGGACTCCGCGAACGTGGCCTCAGCACGCACGTTTGTGGGGTACGTGCCGATCGCGGTCGGCCTGAGCTCGTACTCCCACGTGAGCCCGTCTTGCGGCAGGCCGTTGGCCAACCACGTGAGGCGCCGCCCGGCAACGGTGGCGGCCGGGGCGTCGGTGCCGGCGATCAGCTCGACGTTGGTGGGTAGGTCGTCCTCTACGGCGACATCGCGGAGCGCGGCGCCGGCAACGACGAGCGCGATCGAGTCGTAGATGGCGTCGAGGTCGGAGCCCTGGGGGGAGTAGTAGTAGCTGCTCGGATCGCTGGCGATGCGCTTGAGGAGGTCCTCGTCGGCACCGCTGCCGAGCCCGATCGTGATGATCATGGTCCCGGCGGCCTTGGCCGCGTTGGCGCTGCGAATGGCCGATCCTTGCGGGTTCGTCGACGGCTGGTTGGGCGAGCCATCGGTGATCAAAACGATGACGGGCCGTGCGCCGGGACGACCGTTGGCCACGAGCTCCTGCTGGCCGACGTCGATGGCGTCCATGACGTTGGTGCCCGCGCGGATGGGGATGGTGTCTATGGCGCGGAAGAGCGCCTGCGCGTCGGAGGTCAAGCCCACGGCGACCTCACCGCGTTCGTAGAACGTGACCAGCGACACGCGCTGAAGCGCGAGGTCCGTCTTATCGACGAAGCGCTTGGCCGCATCCTGTGCGGCGCGCAGCTTGCCGTTGTTGACCATCGAGTAGCTCTGGTCGACGGTGAGGACGATGTCGGCAGCCCGGAACTCGGCATCCGGGCAGTCCGCACGAAGGGTCAAGCGCACCTGGACGGTGTCGCCGAGCCGGATCGACGCCGGCGATGCCACCTTGTCGCCCGTGACGGTGCACTTGCCCGACGACTGCGCATGGGCGCCAGGCAAGCCGGCCGAGCCGGCGAGGAACAGCGCGGCCAATGCCACCACCGCTCGTGCTGCCTTCGCCTCCGCGCGCGAAGGTTGCAGTCGTCCGCTGTGGCGCATGGTCACTTCCCTTTTGGCCGTGAGGTTGGGGGCACCGGCTCGTTCGGAGCGGATGGCGTGCTCCAGGGCCATTATAGACGACGATCCAGGGATCGGTTCGTGACGGAACCGCGTTGACAGCGCCCGGCATCCTTGTCTATACTGGCTGGCGAGCTGCTCGACGTTGCGCGATTCAGCATTCTTGAGTCGCCCCGCCCTGCGCTCCTCTGGCGGGCTTAACGTCCGCCGGGGTCGGGAAGGATAGGGCTGATGGCCACCGCACCGCGGTCGCGCGCCTCGCGAGCGGCGGAGCTTGGCAGCAGCCCATGGTGCGCGCTCCGCTCCCAACGGGCGCACCAGGCACGCCGCGGTGCGGCGAAGGAGAACCTATCATGTCGATGCGCCGGTTCGGGAAGGTGGCGGTCGCAACGCTAAGCATGGCGTTGCTGGTGTTGGCGGGTCTGCTGGTGAGCGGGGGAAGCGCGGGCGCGCACCCTGCCCTGCAGGGCAACCAAGGCGCGAGCTCGTGCCTTGCGGTGAGGCACAAGACGGCCAGCCCGCCGGTGATCCTCTTGGGCGAGACGGTGGACATCACGCTGACGGTGACGGCGCTTTGCGCGGGCGAGCAGTACCCGCTGCACATCGTGCTGGTGCTCGACGCGTCGGGCTCGATGGCGGGCGAGCCGACCACGGAGATGAAGAAGGCGGCGCGCCAGCTGGTCAAGTCGCTGGACATGCGCAACAACCCGGCGACCAAGATCGGGGTGGTGGCGTTCGCGGGCTCGGCAACCATCCTGTGCCAGCTGACGGACAACGCCAGCCGGGCCAGCGGGTGCGTCGGGAAGGTGGGCGCCTCGGGCGGCACGTCGATCTCGGCGGGCATCCTGGCGGGGATCCGGGTGCTGGTGACGGGTCGGCGCGC
>Ga0326597_10000348_pt1 | contig 85475 bp, 71 predicted proteins | sample RVTome_12_FD_203789 | JGI IMG/M metagenome (GOLD analysis project Ga0326597, IMG submission 203789) | Soil microbial communities from uranium-contaminated site in the Upper Colorado River Basin, Wyoming, United States - RVT100D185 | ecosystem: Environmental > Terrestrial > Soil > Contaminated >...
ATCGCTCAGTAATGCCGAAGAAGGACGTGCGATCGCGCAGCATCGTCTTCGCATCCTCGAGCGCGCGGCCAGCGATCTTCGCATCGCCGATGTGCCTCTTCTTGAGCAGCCCCGCCAGCCGCATCGTCTGCCCGTTGTGCAGCTCCACCAGCTCGCGCGAGCGCACGAACTCCTCGAACGTCATCGACTTCACATCCTCGTGCAGCGCGTGCTCCTCGTAGGTCTGCAGGTAGTCGTAATAGGAGATCACCCGCCTGACCGGATCGCGCAGCAACGTGATGTGCACGAGCGGCCGATCGATGAATCGATAGAGCAGGTCGCCCGCCTGGCCGTGGCCCATGATCACGTGCTGCAGATCGCCCTTCGCGAACACCGCGCCCGGGAGCCGGACGAGATCGGGATTGTTGATGTGCAGCACATCCGCGATGCGGTAGTTCTTGGCGATCACCTGCTCGAGCGTGGTTCCGCCGGTCTTGGGAATGTGCAGGTAGATGAGCGTGAAATCGGCGCGCGTGCCCTCCGGCAGCGGCGATTTCACAAGGTCGTCGAAGCGAATGATGTGCCGATCGATCCGGTCGAGATTCTGCGCGATCTGATCTGCGAGAGAGAGATCCTGCCACGCCCGAAGGTCGGCATCAGATATGGGCAAGAGCGCAGCATCCTTCACGGAAGCCTTCCTTCTTCCTCCGTGTTCTCCGTCCCCTCCGTAGTGAACTCATTCCGCCACAGCCGCACCTGCCCGACATGATGCCCCTTCTCGACATCGCGCCCGATCGTCGCCATCAGCGCATCCTGATCCCCATCGCCATCCATGTCGAACCAGATGGTCCGCGCTTCCGTGACCGTGCCGTCGAGCTCTGTCATCAAAGCGCCGCTCGCAGCGAAGCGCCCCTCCGCATCCTGAATGAACAAACCGTCCGGCACGGCGTGCAGATCGAGATCGCCATCCCCATCCGCATCCACCCATGCCGCGGCGAAAGACGACGCCGGCAGGCCAAGCTCAACAGGATCTCGCATCGCAAATGTCCCGTTGTCGTTGATCAGCAGCGACGAAACAATCGGCGATGCAATGAAGAGATCGAGGTCGCCATCGCCGTCCAGATCGCCCGCGCAGGGCCGGCCAAAGCCGAAACGCCCTGTGCCGCGGCCTGAGGCCGCCGGATTCTTCGCGATGTTGACAGGCGTGAATCTGCCTTCGTCACGATCGTTGCGATATAGCGTCAGATGCTCTTCACCCGCGAGGAACAGATCTGGATCGCCGTCGCTGTCTGCATCGAGCCACAGACCGACGCCATCTTCGATGTCGCGAAGACCCAGGGCCTCGCCGGCCTCTTCGAATTGCGGCACACGCAGGACCCGTGGCACAGGCGTCTCGCCTGTGATCGTCGCCTCAAGCTCGATGGTTGAGGCGACGATGGATCGGCGCCCCTTGTGAAGTCGCATCGCCGACGATGGCATTGAGCCATCGTCAGCGATCGCAGGCCGGACGCCTGCGCCACTCAGTCCACTGTTTCTGAACAGCAGATCCGGCGAATCCTCACCACTCACCCACAGATCGAGCAACCTATCGCCATCGATATCGATCCACTCCGCCTGCCGCGCCCGGCAGCCATGCTTCTCCAGCCCCGCCTCGATCGTGACATCGCGCCAGCCCTCCTCCGTCCGCAGCAGAAGCTCGTCGCGGATGTCAGGATGATTCTCGATTTCCCCGCGCAGCCCGCCCCGCGCGATGAACAGATCGGTCAATCCATCGCCGTTCACATCCGACCACGCGTGGCCGTGACGGTCCTTGAGGGCCAGCGTGAATTGGCTTCCGGTTGGCTGCGCCTTGTGTATTCCGATTCGAATCAAATCGAGCGGAAACGTTTCGGGCTCAATCGAAATTGTGAGCGGCAAGCCGAGGAGATGGGGCCGCACAGTAACCGCGCCCCCATCGGGGCCGCCCACCGACATTTGCAGCACGTCATGAATCGGGCGATGGCTCGGCACCACGCCGTACACCGTCATCAGTTCGAGCATGCCCGCGGATGAAAGCGTGATGTGCGCCGGTTGCGGCAGCGTTCCATCCGAGTAGATATGCAAAGTGCGATTCTGAAACCAGAAGGAGAGCGGCCCGAGTTCCTTCGGCGCGGCGCTCGAGTCCGCAAGGCCGGGGATCGCTGTATCCATCTCCAGCCGGAGGTGCTGCGGGGCCGGCACGAATTTCCCCTTGCCATCATTGATGAGAAACGACTGCTCCGCAGTGTGGTTCGCCGTCCAGATGTCGAGGTCGCCGTCGCCGTCGATGTCCGCCACACCAAGGTCGTAAAGCTGGTACTCAGCAACCGGGATTTCCACCTCGACGAACCCGACCGGCGGGAGCGCTGACGCGACTGAGATCATCAGCATGGAGATCATGGACCCCATGCTACACCTGTCTACCTGTCATCCCTCTTCGAACCCGGACCTTCGAGCCCTCAGGTCCGGCGTCCCCCTCGTTTGTGCCCTACCCGTTCCCTTCTCGTATTCAGTCTTGTGCGGACTTGTGGACCCCTTGGACCTGCGGACCTTTGGATTTGTGGACCTTTGGACTTGTGGACTTTTCCCCCCTCCCCGCTACACTGTGCTCGCCGTCCCGGAAGGGACGGTTTTTCATCGGAAGCCTCATGCGATAGGATTGGGCCCGTGACGCGGGTGGCCGCGCGCGATCCTGGGGGTGCCAGCCGCCACCGTAGCTCAGTGGTAGAGCACGCCCTTGGTAAGGGCGAGGTCATGGGTTCAAGTCCCATCGGTGGCTTTCATCGCCGCACTGTCTCCGCAATGGAGGGTTCGGCTCGTGAGAATCCCAACAACCCCATGCGCGGCTTCGCACATGGGAGAGAGTGACCGCAACGACCGAAAGAAACCTCGTGCTGGAGAGCCATCATGGCAAAGGCAGTCTTTGAGCGTACCAAGCCGCATGTCAACGTCGGAACCATCGGCCACGTCGATCACGGCAAGACCACGCTGACCGCCGCGATCACCGCGGTGCAGGCGGCCAAGGGTCTGGCCACCTTCAAGCCCTACGACGAAGTGGCCAAGGCCTCCGAGTCCCAGGGCCGACGCGACCCCACCAAGATCCTCACCATCGCCACCTCGCACGTCGAGTACGAGAGCGTGAAGCGCCACTACGCGCACGTCGACTGCCCCGGACACGCCGACTACGTCAAGAACATGATCACCGGCGCCGCCCAGATGGACGGCGCCATCCTCGTCGTGTCCGCGGCCGACGGCCCCATGCCCCAGACGCGCGAGCACGTGCTCCTCGCCCGCCAGGTGAACGTGCCCTCGATCGTTGTCTTCCTGAACAAGGTCGATCTCGTCGATGATCCCGAGCTGCTCGACCTCGTCGAACTCGAGGTGCGCGAGCTGCTCAGCAAGTACGACTTCCCAGGCGATGACACCCCGGTCATTCGCGGCGCGGCCTTCCCGGCCCTCAGCGATCCCAAGGATCCCGCCAAGACCAAGTGCATCCAGGACCTCATGGATGCGCTCGATTCCTTCGTGCCCGAGCCCACCCGCGAGCAGGACAAGCCCTTCCTCATGCCCGTCGAGGACGTGTTCTCCATCAAGGGACGCGGAACCGTCGTCACCGGCCGCATCGAGCGCGGCACCGTCAAGGTCGGCGAGGAAATCGAGATCGTCGGCATTCGTCCCAGCCGCAAGAGCGTTGTCACCGGCGTCGAGATGTTCAACAAGACCCTCGATCAGGGCATCGCGGGCGACAACGTCGGCTGCCTCCTCCGCGGCGTCGAGAAGGCGGAAGTCGAGCGCGGCCAGGTGCTGTGCAAGCCCGCGTCGATCACGCCCCACAACAAGTTCGAGTCCGAGGTGTACGTGCTGACGAAGGAGGAAGGCGGCCGCCACACCCCCTTCTTTACCGGCTACAAGCCCCAGTTCTACTTCCGCACCACCGACATCACCGGCAAGCTCGAGCTCCTGGGCGGGGCCGAAATGTGCATGCCCGGCGACAACGTGACCATGAAGGTGGACCTCGAGGAGAAGGCCATTGCCATGGAGGAGGGCCTGCGCTTCGCCGTCCGCGAGGGTGGCCGCACCGTCGGTTCGGGTGTCGTCACCAAGATTCTCGAGTAATGACACTCGGAAACCAAAGCCCACGGATTGCAATCCGTGGGCTTTCAACTTCCGAACAAGGTATGTGACTTATGGCAAAGAAATCCGAAGATCGCGAATACGTGTGGCTTCGCTGCGAGGAGTCCGGCGACCTCAACTATCGCACCTCCGTACGCGTCAAGGGCGGCATGCCCGAGAAGCTCAAGGAGGGCATGAAGAAATATTGCCCCCGCCTCCGCAAGCACACCCTTCATAAGATCAAGAGGAAGTAGGAAGGGCTTGGAGGCTTGAAGGCTTGAAGACTTGCAGGATCAATGAATCAGATTGGATCACTTCGATCCTCCAAGCCTTTCAGGACTCCACGCCTTCAGGCCTTTTCGGACGCCAGTAGCTCAATTGGTAGAGCAGCGGATTCCAAATCCGCAGGTTGAGTGTTCGAGTCACTCCTGGCGTGCTTCACGCCCCGAGCCGGGCCGTCCCCGGCCCCGGCATTCCCGAACAAGAGGACGCACCCCATGGGTCCAAACATCTTCAAACCCGGTCAGGGCTACTGGACGCGCATGATGTCCGCCATCGGGTTCGGCCTGCTCATCCTCATGGGCGCCCTGTGGTTCTCCGACCTGTTCACCGGCACGCACATCGAGGGCGTCGAGAACATCTACATCCGCGCCGCCGCCTTCATGCTCATCGTCGTGATCTTCGGCGTGCTGCTCTACTACTTCATCGGCCGCAAGCCGCGCTCCGTCGATTTCCTCATCGCCACCGAAGGCGAAATGAAGAAGGTCAACTGGTCCACCCGCCGCGAGATCATGGGCATGACCTGGGTGGTCATCGGCCTCACCGTCATTCTCGCCCTCATCCTCACCGTGCTCGACTTCCTCTTCTTCTTTCCGTTCTTCGAATGGATCAGGGTCATCGAAACTTCCTGATCGCGGATCCCACGATGACTCCAACACCATCCAACACAACTCACCGGGCGGGGGCTGCCATGAGCGACAAGTTCAAGAAGGGCCACGGCGGCAAGGGCGAAGAGCCGCCCGAGAAGCCATTCGATCCCGCCACCGACATGCCCATGTACCGCGACGGCATGAACTGGTTCGTGCTGCGCGTCGCCTCCAACAAGGAATCGTCCGTCCGCGAAACACTCCTGCGCAAGGTGCAGATCGAAGGCCTCGAGCAGCGCGTCGGCCGCATCATGGTCCCCACCGAAAAGACCAAGACCTTCAAGCAGGGCAAGCAGAAGATCACCGAGACCAAGCTCTATCCCGGCTATGTCTTCGTCGAGATGCGCCTCGAGCCCGATGGCCGCATCCCCCAGGATGTCTTCTTCCTCATCAAGGAAACCACCGGTGTGGGCGATTTCGTCGGCACGGCCGGCCGGCCCACCCCCATGGCCACCCACGAGGTCGAAAAGATGCTCTTCGACTCCCGCCGGCCCGAAGAAATGCCCACGGTGCGCATGGAGTTCAAGAACGGCGACAACGTCAAGATCAACGATGGCCCCTTCGCCGGCTACGACGGCACCGTGGACGAGCTGCTTCCCGACAAGGGCCGCGTGCGCGTGCTCGTCACCATCTTCGGCCGCCAGGCGCCCGTCGAACTGGAATACTGGCAGATCAGCCCCGCGGGGGAGTGAGTTGACCAACAGAGCAGTGGCACAGGCGTCCCGCCGCTCTGCAAGAAAGAGGCGGGTGCCACAGGTTCGTCGCGCTTCGCGGCAACCTGTGCGAATGTCCTGCGACGATGAATCCCGTATGGCTTGCTCTCCGGGCGAAGCCATGGCGCCCTCCGAGCGATCATTTCCACAGGGCAGCGCCTTGCCTGTGATCGCTCCGACGGCCTCGATGGCCGGACGGAGCGATGTTGCACGGGCCAAGGCGGTCGAAACAGGAGGAGGCCGCGACGAAGATTCCGATCAGACCCGCGTGGTTTTGACGCGCCCGCCCCCTATCGCGCATACTCCGCATCGTGCGGAAGATTCCCCTCCATTACCAGATCCTCATCGGCGCCCTGGTCGGCATCGGCGCGGGCATCATCGCGCAGCAGCTCTACGCAGACACCGACGCGGGGAGCGAAGGCCTTGTGTGGGTGGTTGAGAACATCTCCGGCCCGATCGGGCAGGTGTTTCTCAGTCTCCTGTTCATGCTCGTCCTGCCGCTGATCTTTTCCGCGCTGGTGCTGGGGGTGTCGGAGTTCCGTGACCTGCGCTCATTCGGGCGCATCGGCGTGAAGATGCTGGTCTATACCGTGGCGGTCTCCGCCATCGCGGTGGCGATCGGCATCACCGCCGTCAACATCATCCGCCCCGGCGAGGGGATGGATGAGCAGACGCGGCTGGAGATGATCGCGCAGGCGGAGGCGGAGCAGGGGCCGGATGCGGCCGCCAGGGCCCTGCCGCCCGCCGCGGGGATGAACCTGATCATCAACATCGTGCCGCGCAATCCCGCCAAGGCAGCCGCGGATGGGGACTATCTGGCGTGGATGTTCTTCGCGCTCATCATCGGGCTGGGGCTCTGCCTCGTGCGCACGGAGGCGGCCAATGCGTTCCGCAAGGTGATCGAAGGATTGTTCGACGTCTCGATGAACTTGATTCAACTGGTGATCGCGCTCGCGCCGATCGGCGTGGCGGCCCTGCTCTTCTCGACCACCGCGCTCTTCGGCGTGGAATGGCTGCAGAAACTGGCCGCCTATGCGGGGGTGGTGCTCGGGGCGCTGGCCATCCACCAGTTCATCGTCTATCCGCTTCTGGTGAAGTTCCTCGGCGGCATGAGCCCGTTGAAATTCTTCCGCGACATTCAGCCCGCGATGCTGACGGCGTTCTCGACCGCCTCCAGCAACGCCACGCTGCCGACAACCCTGGAAGTCGCGGAAGTGAATCTGAAACTGCCGACACACGTATCGCGCTTTGTTCTTACGATCGGCGCCACCGCGAACCAGAACGGCACGGCGCTCTTCGAAGGCGTCACCGTGCTGTTTCTGGCGCAGTTCTATGGCGTGGAGCTGACTCTTGGTCAGCAGGTGACGGTGGTCCTGATGTGCATTCTGGGCGGCATCGGCACCGCGGGCGTGCCCGCGGGCTCGATCCCGGTGGTGGCCATGATCCTCGGCATGGTGGGCATCCCGCCCGAAGGCATCGCGCTGATCCTCGGCGTCGATCGCCTCCTCGACATGTGCCGGACGACGCTCAACGTGACCGGCGACCTCGCCGCGGCGGTAGTTGTGTCTCGCGGCGAGCCCGCGACAACAGCTCCACAAGTTCACAGTTCCACAAATCCAAATGCGCCCCGTTAGCCGCCGGGCCCGTCCCCACGGATTGCGAATCACCCACCAGTCACGGACTGACCGATTGCGGCACCGACCGGGCGTCCGTGCCGCTCTTGCTATCATCGTCGCTGATGAACGCGCAGGCCGCTCGATTGCGAACATTGATGACCACGGGCGCTGTCATGTGCCCGGGCGCGTTCAACGCCCTGGTGGCGCGGGCGGTCGCGCGGGCGGGGTTCGAGAGCGTGTACATCTCCGGCGGGGCGACAGCAAACTCTGCCGGATATCCCGACATCGGCCTGATCACGCTCACCGAAATGTGCCGGACCATCCGCGAGATCGCGCAGGCCTCCGGCTTGCCTGTCATCGCCGACGCCGACACCGGCTACGGCGAGGTCGAAATGGTCGCGCGCACCGCCGTCGAATACGAGCGCGCCGGCGCCGCGGGCATGCACATCGAGGACCAGGTCTTCCCCAAGCGCTGCGGACACCTCGACGGCAAGGAGCTGATCGCGAAAGAGGACATGATCGAGAAGGTGCGGGCCGCGTGCGAGAATCGAATTTCGAAGCAGTTCCTCATCATCGCGCGGACCGATGCGCGCTCGGTGCATGGCATCAAGGAGGCCTTTGCGCGCGGCAATGCCTATCGCAACGTGGGGGGGGCGGACATGATCTTTCCCGAAGGCCTCGAAAGCGAAGCGGAGTTCGCCCAGTTCGCGAAGGAATGCCCCGGCCTGCTGCTGGCGAACATGACCGAGTTCGGCAAGACCCCTTCGATTCCGTTCAAGCGGTTTGAAGAGATGGGCTATCGACTGGTGATTTACCCTTTGACGATGCAGCGCATCGCGATGGGGCACATCACGAAGGCGCTCCAGGCCCTGCGGTGTGATGGCTCTGCTGAGTCGCTCCTCCCCCAGATGCAGACGCGCAACGAACTTTACGACCTGCTCGACTACGAACCCGGGAAAGAGTGGAAGTTTCCGAGTCGATGACCCGGACCTTCGAGCCCTCAGGTCCGGCGTGTTTGGGTTTGTGCGTTTGCTTTGCGCCTCCGATTTGTGCGTTTGCGCGTTTGTGTGTTTGCGCTTCGCTTGACCTTTGGTGAGGTGCGTTTTCAGAACTCCCAGATGCGCGGAATCAGCGTCATAGCGCTGGCCCACATCATGAGATTCAGCGGGATGCCCACCTTGAAGTAGTCGCCAAATCGGTAACCGCCCGGGCCATACACCATCAGGTTGGTCTGGTAGCCGATGGGGGTCGAAAAGCTCGCTGAGCCCGCCATCATGATCGCGAAGATGAACGGCTGAAAGTTCACCCCAAGCTGCTGCGAGGCGGCATACGCGATGGGAAACGTCAACGCCACCGCGCCGTTGTTGGTGATGATTTCGGTCGTCAGCATCGTGATGCCATAGACGGCGACGAGCGTCCACCATGGATCATCCGCGGCGAGTCCGATGATGCGATCCGCGATCGTCTGCGCGGCCCCGCTGACCTCGAGCGCGGTTCCCAGCGCCAGAGCCGCCGCGATGACGACCAGCACCGACCAGTCCACGCTCCGCCTTCCTTCCGTGATCGTGCAGCAGCGCGTGATGATCATCAAACCCGCGGCCACCATCGCGGCGACCAGCATGTCCAGCACGCCGAAGGTCGCCAGGACGACCATGATGCCCAGAATCAGGAGCGCCAGCGGCGCGCGATGGTGGCGGCGCGGGGTCGAATCCTCCAGCGGGCTCACCAGCAGAAAATCGCGCGTGTTGCGGTATCGGTCGGCGAAGCCGGCATCGGCCTCGATCAGAATCGTGTCGCCGGGCTTGAGCTCGATGTCGCCGATGCGCCCGGGCACGCGCTCCGCGCCGCGCGCCACCGCGAGGATCACGCCCTGGTACCGGTTGCGGAAGCGGCCTTCGCGGACCGTCTTGCCCACGATCGGATTGGTCTCGGAAACCACCGCCTCGAAGAGACGCCGGCGATAGCGCGGCGAATCCAGCTTGAAGACCTGATTGCTGGCGGGCGCGAAGCCGCGCAGCCGCTGCAGGTCGCGGATGGCGTCCACCACGCCCGCGAAGCGCAGCCGATCCCCCGCGCGCAGGGTTTGCGAAGGATCCACGCCGCCCAGCGTTTCGTCATTGCGCTCGATCTCGACGAGATAACACCCGGGCAGATTGCGCAATCCCGCCTGTTCGATCGATTGCCCGATGATGCCGCTGCCTTCGGGCACCAGCAATTCGAGCGTGTACTCGCGCGGGTCGGAAAGCACATCCGTCGCGCTTCCCCGCGCGGGCAGGAGCCGCGGCACGATGAAGATCAGGTAGACCCCGCCCAGGATCGCGCTGGGCAGCCCGATCCACGTGATGTCGAACATGCCGATCTTGGGCAAATCGGTGTGCGCATCCACCATGCCCGCGACCACGAGATTGGTGGATGTGCCGATGAGCGAGCAGGTGCCGCCCAGAATCGTGGCGTACGACAGCGGAATCATCAGCTTCGAGGCGGGCAGGCGCAGCCGCTTGGCCCAGTCGGCGACCACCGGGATCATCATCGCCACGATGGGAGTGTTGTTGAGAAACGTGGACATCACGCTTGTCGGCAGCACCATGCGGGCCACGGCGCGGTGCAACCCCTTGGGCCGGCCGAGCACGCGCGCGGCGATGGCGTCGACCGCGCCGGTCTCGCGCAGCCCCGCCACCACGACAAACAGCACCGCCACCGTCGCCATCCCGGTGTTGGCGAAGCCCGAAAGCGCCTGCTGGGGCGTGAGCACGCCGAGGGTCCAGCCCGCATCGCCGGGCACGGGCACGATGAGCAGGGCCAGCAGGGCGGCCATGAGCACTGCATCCGCCGCGATGCGCGTCAGTGTGAGGACCGCGACCGTCCCGACAATCACGAGGATGACAATGAAGGCGGCGGCGGACATGGCCGGTGGATGGTCGCCGCAGGTCGGAAATCAGTCAAGCCGCCGATGAACACTGAATCTCTCGCGAGTCCATAAAGCCGCGACCGGCGGTCGCGCCGGGGACAATGTCGCTCCAAATCGCTGCGATCAACGATCGAATGGGGCATCCATGAGCAAGCCGCCGCGCAATATGAGCAGTAGGATGATGGCATGCAAGCGGGGCCGACAGGTCATAGAGCGAAAGAGTCGGAAGACGATCATCGCCTCCTGGAGTTCCTTCGCGATCGCGATGTGCCGTGCCCAAAGTGCGGCTACAACTTGCGCAACCTGCTGAAACCCAAGTGTCCGGAGTGTGAGTTGGCGCTCACGCTCGGCGTATGCGCCAAGCCTTTGCGAATGGGCTCGCTCTTCGCGGTGGTGGTCTCGAACTCGATCACGGCCTTTCTTGCGTCAGTGAATATCGTGTTGTTACTTGAAAACGGGTACGGGACGGGAATCGATCCAACTTCCCGGATCCCCGGCGCACTGCTGTTTATGTTCATTCTTATCGTCAGCGGCAGCATTGCGGTGTGGCAGTGTCGAAGGCCGCAGCGCTTCCTTGCCCTGCCCGAGGCAAGCGCATCGAGCCTCGCAGTATTGAGTGTTCTGCTCAACCTGATCGCGATCATCTTTCTCCTCGCAGCACTGCTCGGGCGAAACTACTGACTCGCTTGCTCATCCTTCACGGCGCCGGGGCGAGGGTGGAATTCTCAGCTCGCTGTCATTCAGCCCGAACACCTTGATCCATTCCTCGACGCTGGCGGCAGACAGGGGCGCGCGCGGCTTGCGGCCGGCCGCGGATCGTGTGTGCGGTCGCGGCGCTGCGTGATCCTCCGCGAGGACTTCCAGCAGTTTCTCCGACGACATCGTCGGGCAGCGGCGCCTGCGGGCAGTGCGGATGATTTCCTGATCCGAAGACACCACCGTCAGCCGCCGCGGCGCCGAGGAATGCGCGATCATGCGGACGATCACATCATCCGCCGACTCCTTCTTTCCTGAATAGATGACGCGGTGCTGGGCTGACGGTTCGTAGCGCCCCTGCCCGCGATGCGGGTTGCCATCGCACACCAGCACGACCTGCTCGGCGCGAAATCGGCTGCCCGCCAGCAGATCGATCAGACCCGCCACATCAATGCCCGCCGCCTCCGGCGGCAGCACGCCAGTGACGTGCAGAATGTTGTAGGTGTCGAGGAGAAGGGGCATGAAGAAAACGCACAAACGCGGAAACGCACAAACGGGAGGGGAACTCCACCCGCTTGCCCGATGGGTTCGGGCCTGCTTTACTAGGGGCCTTGCCCAACGGAGGCCAGGTTTAGTTCAATCATCGGCGATACGAGAACGGGAGTCGGCAGCAGATGGCGATCAGAATCAAATCGAGAAGCGGCGAATCGGTCGAGCAGATGCTCCGCCGCTTCAAGAAACTCTGCGAAAAAGAGGGCCTGACCAAGGATGTCAAGAGGCGACAGTACTACGAAAAGCCCTCCGAGCGCAACCGCCGGGCCGAACGCAAGGCCGCTCTCCGCATCACCAAGAGCTTCGAGCCCCCCATGCTGGGACCGGGCGGCAAGCCCATGACCGGAGGCCGAATGGCCGGCGGCAGACCCGGCCCGGGCGGCAGGCCGGGACCCGGCGGCCGCGGACCGGGCGGACGGCCGGGACCGGGTGGCCGATCAGGCGGGGGACGACCGGGCGGCGGCCGATCCGGGCCGCGCTGAACGGCGCGCGCAGTCGCGATCGTGATCACGAGTTGCTCCTGTCCTTGCGGCGCAATCGACGACCTCATCCATCGCCCCGCGATGTTGAATTAGCGCGACGAGCATCAGATCATTCTTCCCGTGGCGTGAAACCGCGCCTCGTTCGCTATCCGAGTTGAGAGAGGTCGAAGCATCATGCTCCTGACAACGACGCCCATGGGTGAGGCCGCGTTCTACTCGCAATTGCCCGCGTGGTTCATCGCGCCGCTGGGAGCGCTGCTGGCGCTCGCGGCCGCATGGCTCTTCAGCCGCAGCGTGATGGCCCGCAGCGAAGGCGATCGCGAGATGATTCACATCGCCGACGCTGTTCGTCAGGGAGCGATGGCCTACCTCAAACGGCAGTACCGCGTAGTGGCGATCGTCTTCGCGGCGCTCGTGGTCGTGCTCCTGCTGCTTGGACTCGCGGGGATTCAGCCGATCTGGTCGGCGCTGGGAGTTCCGGTCGCGGGGGTGCTCTCGGGATTGTGCGGGTGGTTCGGGATGAAGATGGCCACCAACGCATCAGCCCGCACCGCCTTCGCCGCCAAGACCTCGCTCAATGAAGGGTTGACGGTCGCCTTTCGCGCCGGGGCGGTCATGGGCCTCGTCGTCGTCGGTTTCGCGCTGCTGGATGTCTCCGCCTGGTTCTTTCTCTGGAATGTCGTGCTTCCGACGCCGCAGACGGGGCTGGTTGGAATCACGACGATCATGCTCTCCTACGGCATGGGGGCTTCGACACAGGCCCTCTTCGCGCGGGTGGGGGGCGGCATCTACACCAAGGCCGCGGATGTGGGCGCGGACCTCGTCGGCAAGGTCGAGGCGGGCATTCCCGAGGATGATGCCCGCAATCCCGCCACCATCGCCGACAACGTGGGCGACAACGTCGGCGACGTGGCCGGCATGGGCGCGGACCTCTACGAGAGTTACTACGGCTCGATCCTCGCGACCATGGCCTTGGGCGCCGCCGCGGCTTTCGGCATGACAGCCCTGACGCACGAAAGCGCACGAGAAGCACTCGCCCTCAAGCTGGCCGTCGCGCCCATGGCCCTGGCAGGCCTCGGCATCCTGTGCTCGCTTCTCGGCATCTTCGTTGTGCGCGCCAGGGAGGATGCGACCTTCAGCCAACTGCTCAGGTCGCTGCACATGGGCGTGTGGACGGCCTCCGCCATCGTCGTGGTCGGCTCGCTTGGGCTGCTCCTCTGGCTGGTCGGCGACGTGACCGATGAAGCGAACAACACCATCGTGAGCGCCTGGGGCCTGTGGGGCGCGATCGTCACGGGGCTGGTCGCGGGGCTGATCATCGCCTTCGCCACCGAGTATTACACGAGTTACGAGCACAAGCCCACCCGATCCATCGCGGAGCAGGCCCAGACCGGCGCTGCCACCGTGATCATCGCGGGCATTTCGGTGGGAATGATCTCGACGTGGATCCCGATCGCGACCATCGTCGCCGCCATTCTCCTCGCGTTCCGTCTCGCGGGCGGAAACGAGAGTTTTCTCCTTGGCCTTTACGGCGTGGCGATCGCCGCGGTGGGAATGCTCTCGACGCTCGGCATCACGCTGGCGACGGACGCCTACGGCCCGATCGCCGACAACGCGGGCGGCAACGCCCAGATGACCGGCCAGCCGCCCCATGTCCGCGAGCGCACCGACATGCTCGATTCGCTCGGCAACACCACCGCGGCCACCGGCAAGGGGTTCGCGATCGGCTCGGCCGCCCTCACCGCCCTGGCTCTGCTCGCAGCTTATGTATCGGTGGTGCAGGCGGAGCTGGCGCGCCAATCCCGGCCTGATGACGTGCTGATCGCATCGATGCTCGCCGCCGCACCCCAGCCAATCGTTCCCTGGGCGATGACGGAGGATGATCACGGCCGCGCCGTCGCGCCCATGATGATCGAGTACCGAGGCCACAATCGCTTCGCAGTTGTCAACCTCGCGGACCAGTCGCAGGAGTTCGGAGCCGTCGCGCTCGATGGCCTCGATGATCACCTGATCGAGTTTCTCGAGGAGCACCGCGAGCCCGTTTTCGTTCCCGCGGCGGCGATCTCAGAAGAGGGTCGTCTTGCCGCCGACATCTCGATTCAGCACGGCTCGCACCGGGATGAAGTCGAGATCGCACTGGTACGCGCGGATCGCATGTCGATCGCCGATGTGCTGCGCTATTACAACGTCACGCTGATGAATCCGCGCGTGCTGGGAGGCGTATTCATCGGCGTGCTGCTCGCGTTCGTCTTCTGCGCGCTCACCATGCAGGCGGTGGGGCGGGCCGCCTATCGCATGATGAACGAGTGCCGCCGCCAGTTCGCCATCATGCGCGATGCGTTTCGCAAGGCCGGCATGAGCGACGCCGACATCGCCGACCCCATGCGATGGCCCACGCAGGTCAAAGCGGATGGGCGAACCTATCCCGATTATGCCGAATGTGTCGCCATCTCGACCGCGGGCGCGCAGCGCGAGATGATCGTGCCGTCGATCATGGCCATCGTGGTGCCCGTCGCGGCGGGCCTGGTGCTGGGCGTCGGCGGCGTGATGGGCCTGCTGGCGGGCGGGCTGACCAGCGGCTTCGCCGTGGCCATCTTCATGGCCAATGCCGGCGGCGCCTGGGACAACGCCAAGAAGTACATCGAAAAAGGCAACTTCGGCGGCAAGGGCTCGCCCGCCCACAAGGCCGCCGTCACCGGCGACACCGTGGGCGACCCCTTCAAGGACACCTCCGGCCCATCCCTCAACATCCTCATCAAGCTGATCGCGATCGTCTCAGTGGTGTTCGTGGGCCTGGTGGTGAAGTACTCGCCCCTGATCGGAGCGATGGTGGGGCTGGAGTGAAATTTGACGCTACGGATGCGGCGTGATCGCGATGATCGTGATCTCCCCCTTCTTCGGGCCGTAGCACCAGAAGACGCGATAGGCACCGGGGGTTCGGTTCTGGGTGTATGCTTCAAAAACCTTCCGGTTGGGGTCGTACGGGTTTTCGATCGAGTGGAATTCGTGAGTGTTCAATCCCGGGTGGCGCGGGTTGGAAAGCAGAAGCGAGATGCACTTGTGCACCTGCTTGAAGAGTCCTTCCACCTTGCCTGCCTTCGCGCGCCGGCTCGTTTTCCGATGCTGGAGGGATCGCTCCGCGTCGGCCTGCAGCGATCGGAACTGCCCATCCGCCTCTTCGGTCCATACCGGCTGGAACGACATCAGTCCTCCAGTTCGGCGGACAATCTCGCAGACGCTTTGAGGTCAGGGCTCTTCTTGGCGAATCGAGCGGCGCGGGCCTGTTGCAGTCCGCGCCGCACCGAGGCCAGCGCCTCCTCGTTCTCATAAAGCCACGCTTCGCGCTCGGGAACAACTCGAGCCAGACGCACGATGATCTCGCCGTCCCGCTCCTCCACGAGCACAGTTCGGTTGGCGAAGGACTCGCCGAGAGTGAGGCGACCCTTCGAATCGATACTCCTTATGCCCTTGCTGACCATGTTCATACTATTGGCTCTGCCAGCATCGTGGGCAAGTGGGAAAGTGGGAATTAGGGCCGAATCACCGCTTGAATTCCCTCCAAACCGCAGGCTGCGCATGCTCCGTCCCATCCTGTCGCCTTCTTGGCGGGGTCGAAAACCCTGCTATCCTGTCGCCCTCGTTCGGGGATTTTGGGGGTTCAACCTTCCTTCGGCCTGGGAACACCATGCACATGACCGCCATCACTCCACCGACGCTTTCACTCTCCCTTGCACGCCGATGCGGCGGGACCATCTCGCTCGTTGCGATCATGCTCCTCGCCCTCCTGGCGGCCCCCGCCGCCCTCGCCGGCGAAGCCGAGCTGGTCGTGCCCGACCTCGGCTCGCAGAATTTCCTCGGCCTGCCGGGCGACACGCTGCTCATGATCGGTCTGGGAGTCTGCGCCCTGGGCCTCCTCTTCGGCATGGTGATCTTCACGCAGCTCAAGGGCCTGCCCGTCCACCGATCGATGCGCGAGATCAGCGAGCTGATCTACGAAACCTGCAAGACCTATCTCATCACGCAGGGCAAGTTCCTCGCGCTTCTGTGGGCGTTCATCGGCGCCATCATGATCTGGTACTTCGGCTTCCTCACCCAGCACACCGATCCGGTGACCAGCGAAGTTCATCACGGCATGCCCGCCGTGAAGGTCGTTGTGATTCTCATCTGCAGTCTGGTGGGCATTCTCGGCAGTTACGGCGTGGCGTGGTTCGGCATCCGCATCAACACGTTCGCGAACTCACGCACCGCCTTCGCTTCGCTCGCGGGCAGGCCCTTTCCCTGCTACGACATTCCATTGCGGGCGGGCATGTCGATCGGCATGGTGCTCATCAGCGTCGAATTGCTGGTGATGCTGGCGATTCTCCTGTTCATTCCCGGCGACTACGCCGGGCCGTGCTTCATCGGGTTTGCCATCGGCGAATCGCTGGGCGCATCGGCGCTCCGAATCGCGGGTGGCATTTTCACCAAGATCGCCGACATCGGCAGCGACCTCATGAAGATCGTGCTGGGAATCAAGGAGGATGACGCCCGCAACCCGGGTGTCATCGCCGACTGCACCGGCGACAACGCGGGCGATTCCGTCGGCCCGACCGCCGACGGGTTCGAGACCTACGGCGTGACCGGCGTGGCGCTCATTTCGTTCATCCTCCTGGCCGTGCCTCTCGAAGCGATCCAGGTGCAACTGCTGGTGTGGATCTTCGTGATGCGCATCATGATGATCATCGCCTCGGGCGGGTCGTATCTCCTCAACGCCTCGTTCGCGCGGGCCCGCTATTCCCACGTGGACAAGATGAACTTCGAGCACCCGCTCACCATGCTGGTCTGGCTGACCTCGATCGTGTCGATCGCGCTGACCTTCCTCGTCTCCTACCTGCTGATTCCGGAAGTGACGTGGAGCGCCGATGCGCCGCCCAACACCGACCTCTGGTGGCAGTTGTCGATCATCATCAGTTGCGGCACGCTGGCGGGGGCGGTCATTCCCGAGCTGGTGAAGGTATTCACATCCATGCACTCCGCCCACGTGCGAGAGGTGCTCACGAGTTCGCGCGAAGGCGGCGCATCACTCAACATTCTCTCGGGCCTGACCGCCGGCAACTTCAGCGCGTTCTGGATGGGCATCACCATCGTGGCGCTCATGGGGATGGCCTACGGCGTCAGCACGCTCTTTCCCGGCGATGACTTCATGATCGCGCCCGCGGTGTTCGCGTTCGGCCTGGTGGCTTTCGGGTTCCTCGGCATGGGGCCGGTGACGATCGCGGTCGATTCCTACGGCCCGGTGACCGACAACGCGCAGAGCGTCTATGAGCTTTCGCTGATCGAAACGGTTCCCGCCGCTGACATCAAGCGCGACCACGGCATCGATGTGAACTTCGCGAAGGCCAAGCATTTCCTTGAGGAGAACGACGGCGCCGGCAACACCTTCAAGGCGACCGCCAAGCCGGTCCTGATCGGCACGGCGGTGGTGGGCGCGACCACCATGATCTTCGCCATCATCGTCCTGCTCACCGAAGGACTCACGATCAACGTCGAGAAACTCTCGCTGCTGCATGCGCCCTTCCTGCTGGGAATGATCGTGGGCGGCGCGATGATCTACTGGTTCACCGGCGCTTCGACGCAGGCGGTGGTCACGGGCGCCTATCGCGCCGTCGAATACATCAAGGCCAACATCAAGCTGGAAGGCGGCGCCAAGGCCTCGATCAACGACTCCAAGCGCGTCGTCGAAATCTGCACGCAGTATGCCCAGAAGGGCATGTTCAACATCTTCCTCGCGGTCTTCTTCGGCACGCTGGCGTACGCGTGCGTCGAGCCATATTTCTTCATCGGCTACCTGATCGGGATCGCGCTGTTCGGTCTGTTCCAGGCGATCTTCATGGCCAACGCCGGCGGCGCGTGGGACAACGCCAAGAAGCTCGTCGAAGTCGAGTTGAAAGAAAAAGGCACGCCGCTGCACGCCGCGACTGTGGTGGGCGACACCGTGGGCGATCCCTTCAAGGACACATCATCCGTCGCGATGAACCCCATCATCAAGTTCACCACGCTCTTCGGCCTGCTGGCGGTCGAGTTGGCAATCACGCTGCCCAACACCTTGACGCACTGGCTGGCGGCGGGCTTCTTCGCCGTGTCGCTGGTCTTCATCTGGCGGAGTTTCTACGCCATGCGGATCAGGACGGAAGATTGAGAAACGCCGAAATCCCGTTTTGGGTTTGCACCGTTTCACGATTTGAATTTTTCGGCGTTTCATCATTTCGGCGTTTCGGCGTTTTCCCCCTACACTTGCCCCCATGCCGCGAACGCGAAGCGAAGTGAAAACAGAAACGGTCGAACAGTTCGCCCAGCAGGCTGCGCAATTGCTCGCCGACCGCCGCTGCGAGGATATCCGCCTCATCGATGTGCGCGGCCTCAGCCACGTGTGCGACTACATGCTCATCGCCTCGGGCACCAGCGAGCGGCAGATGAAGTCGGTCGCGGCGGAGCTCCACGACGTGGGCGCGGAGCAGGGGGTCAAGACCTTTCGCACCGAGGCCGACACCGGCAACACGTGGGTTGTCGTCGATTTCGTCGATCTTGTCGTCCACCTCTTCGAGCCCGCCGTGCGCGGTTATTACGACCTCGAGGGCCTCTGGGGCGATGGCGAACTGATCGACTGGCGCCGCGCGGATCAGAAGCAGACCCAGCGCTCTGAGGGCGAAATCGGGCTGGGGATGTTTGAGTAAGGGTTCACAAGTCCACAAGTCCACACGACCTTCCGGATACGGCTGGTGCGATCGGTTGCGCGATGTGGACTTGTGGATTTGTGGATTTTTTCCTGGTCCCTTCCCCTCCTACACTTCTCCCCATGCTTCGCGAAGTCCTGTTCGGCAAGATTCACCGGGCTGTCGTCACCGACTGCAACCCAGCGTACATGGGGTCCGTGACCATCGACCCCGTCCTGCTTGACGCCACCGGCATGGTGGTCAACGAAAAGGTGCTCGTCGCCGACTGCGACAACGGCAACCGGTTCGAGACCTATATCTTCGAAGGCCGGCGCGGCGGCGGCGAGATCATCGTCAACGGCGCCGCCGCCAACATCACCGGCATCGGGCACCACATCCTGATCATGTCCTTCTGCCAGCTCGACGAGGAGGAATTGCGGACGCACCGCCCGCGCGTCGTCATCTGCACGCAGGACAACGGAATCGCCGAGGTGCTGGAATACGACCCGCCCGGTACCCTGTCGCATCCGGCCTGTTCACGGTAGGCTTTTTCTCGCGGGCGGTGGGTGAGGGTGGCCCGCGATGGGAGATTGCATTGATGACTGTTCGAACCGTTCTGCTGTCGTTGTTATTCATGCCGGTGGTGGCGTCGGCATCGTGCCAGACCCAGGAAGCTCCACCCCAACAGGAAGCCGAGACCCCGCCCGCGCCGCCCGGTCGGTCGATGTACGACCGCGTCGAGCTGCTCAACGAATCGTTTCCCTACAACCACGACAAGCCGGCCCTCGGCCATTGGCACGGCAATGTCCACACGGGGTTCGGCTGGCCCGCCGCCTCGATCGTCATCAGCGAAAGCGAGCGCGGCGAATACGTGATGACCGCCAGCATCACTCCGGGCAACCGGCCGCACGCTCCCATCACCTCGTTCACCATCGACGGGCCGTACGTTGAGTTCCGCTTCCCGCTGGATCCCCCCGAGGCGGGGCGCATGCACTTTGTCGGCAGGATCAGCGAGGATGGACAGCGCATGACCGGCGAACTCGAGATGCCGCGCGAGATGATCGACCGCGCCATCGAATTCGAGAACGAGGCTCGCCAGGAGAATGGCGAGGCTCCGCTCTCGGCAGAAGAAACCGCCGCCATGACTGAGGAACTTCGTCCCGGCACGTTCGAGCTGGCGCGAACTCCGCTGGTGATGGACCTGCCCGAGCCCATTGCCTATCGCGGGCACATCGAGCTCGAAGAAGATGTTGTGTTTGAGATCACGGTCGCCATCGCCCAGACGCCCGGCGGCAACTGGGTCGGCCATATGGATCTCCCCGACCAATTCTTCAGCGCCTGGCCGCTCGACAAGGTGAAGCGCGAAGGCGATCACCTTGTGATCAACATGGGCGGCGGCACCGTGGCGGTGTTCGACGGAACCGTGTCGGAGGATGGCCAGACCTATTCGGGCACGTATTCACAGCTCGAGCTGCGAATTCCCTTCGAGTTCACGCGCGTCGACAACTACACGATCCCCGTCATCGAGCTTCCGGAGGCTCTGCGGCCCGAGCCGAACATCATCCGCGAAACCACCATCGAGCATCCCGACGGTCACTCCCTGGCCGCGACATTGACGATTCCCACCGAAGGCAATGAACCATTCCCGGCAGTCGTGCTCATCAGCGGTCAGGGGGCCCAGCAGCGCGACTACCGGCTGTTCGGTCATGCGATGTTCGCGGACATCGCCGGAATGCTGGCCAAGGCGGGCATCGCCTCGCTGCGCTTCGACGATCGCGGCGTGGGCGAATCCAGCGGCCAGTTCCAGAGCGCCACCACCGCCGATTTTGCCAGCGACGCCACCGCCGCGTTCAACTGGCTCAAATCCCTCGAGAACATCGACCCCGCGCGCATCGGCTTCCTCGGCCACGATGAAGGCGCGGTGGCGGCCGCCATCGCAGGCGACGGGCTCGATGACTGCGGATTCGTGATCATGCTCTCAGGGCGCGGCGTGCCGGGGGTCGAATACGACCTCCATCAACTCCCCTTCGAAATCGAGCGCGTCGGGCTTCAGGATCCCGAGTTGAGCCGGCGGTATCTGGACACCGCCAGGGCCCTGCTCGAGGCGGTCGTCGCCGGCGCCGACGAGGAAACCTTGAACGCCCTTGCTCTGACCGCCGTGCAGGCCCAGATTGATGTCGCCGAAGCGCTCGGCGGCGATGCCAGCGCCTCCGCGGAACAGAGCGCTCGCTCCAAGCTGCGGCGTCTCCAGCAGCCCTGGCCGATGTTTCACCTTCGACACGATCCGGCTGAAACACTGCGCGGCCTCGATTGCCCCGTCCTCGCGATCTGGGGTGATCTTGATCGCATCGCCGACCCCGATCTGAATCGCGCCCCCATCGAGGAGGCCGTCAAGTCCCGGGGCGGCAGCATCACCGTCGGGATCTACCCCGGCCTCAATCACATGCTCCAGCCTTCAACCGGCGACACTCCCGACCACTACCGCACTTCGCCCGTCGCCATCGACGAACAGGTCGTGAACGACATCGCGGCATGGATCCTCAGCCCAATCCAGTGAATTGGCGACGCTGTGACCAATTCTGGGGTGTCCTGGTTTGTTGCACATTGGCGCGCAACACGTCTGGGCCGTCAATCCCAATGATACGATAACGGTCTGTTTATGGATCAATACCTGAGGTCGATCAGCATGCGCACTGTGAAAGAACTCAATCGCGTTCGAGTCGGCGCCGTTCTGGGCGCGCTCCTCTTGATCGCACTCCGCGCTGGGGCACAGGCGCCGCCCCTCAACGAAACCTTCGCCTACGACAATGATGCCCCGGCGGCGGGACAGTGGGTCGGCGATCTGACCGCGGAGGGTGAAGAGCCCATCTTCGTCCAGTTGATCATCGAGCGCGCGACGTCGCCGGAAGGCGCCGGTTCGTGGAGCGCGTGGCTCACATCGTTCCCCTTCGGAGCCGTGCGCTCCGAGTGCGGCGACCTCGCGATCGACGGCCGCAACCTCGCATTCGCGCACACCATCGCGGGCCGCACGTTTCGATTCGTCTGTGAGATAGACGATGCGGCCCAGATCCTCACCGGCGATGTGTTCGAGGCCGACGGCGAAGCCGCCATCGCCCAGGTTCGCTTCGGCCGCCGCCCCCGCATCGCCGACTGCAACGCCCCCATCTATTTCACCGGCTCGGTTCATGCCGGCGCGATCGAAATCCCCATGTCGATCGCCCTCGCCACCACCGAAGGCGGCCACTGGCTCGGCCACCTCGATGTCCCCGTGCAGATGGTTCGCGAGCTTCCCATCATCAATCTCGTGCAGGGTGAAGATGGGTTTGTCACCGGTGATCTTCCCGTGCCCGGCGGCGCGAAGTTCCGGTTGAAGATCAATGACGAAACCCATCGGCTCAACGGCACGCTTCTGCAGGGCGGGGCCGAGATGGCCATCGATTTTCCCATCGATGTCAGCTACGAGTACAAAGAGCTTGTTCGGCCGCAGAATCCGAAAGCGCCCTTTCCCTACACCGAGCGCGAGCTCACGGTCGAGCATCCCGCGGGCTTCACGCTCTCGGGCACGCTCACGATTCCAAATGCCGATGACTTCGGTCCGGGACCCCACCCCGCCGCAATCCTGATCTCCGGCTCCGGCCAGCAGGATCGCGACGAATCGCTCCTCGGCCACAAGCCGTTTCTGATCATCGCCGATCACCTCGCCCGCCATGGCGTGGCGGTGATGCGCTACGACGATCGCGGTGTCGGCCGCTCTCATGTCCCTTCCGATCGCATGGTCGAGCTCGTCATGAACGCCACCAGCGCCGACTTTGCGACTGACGCCATGGCGATTTACGATGCGCTCGCGCAGGCGCCGGAAGTCGATGCAGCTCGCATCGGCCTCGTCGGCCACAGCGAAGGCGGCCTGATCGCGCCCCTGGTGGCCCAGCAGCGCCCGGAGGTGGCGTATCTCATTCTACTGGCGGGGCCGGGCGTGCGCGGCGATGAGCTGCTGCGCAAGCAACTCGAACTCATGTGGGTGGCCAGTGGAGCCGATGCCGACGCCATCGCCCCTCTCATCGAAGGCTTCGGACGCGTGCAACAGATGATCGTCGATCAGGCGGAAGAGGCCGCCCTTAGCGAGGCGCTCGCCGCGCTCACACCCATGTTCGTCGATGCCGGCCTTGCCAGCGAAATCGAAGCGGCGGAATCAGAGGGCCAGATCGACATGGGCCTCAGCATGTTGAACTCGCCCTGGATGCGATATTTCTTCTCGTTCGATCCGGCAGAAGCGCTGCAGGCAACCAACTGTCCCATTCTCGCCCTCAACGGCGAGCGCGACCTCCAGGTCTGGCACGAGCAGAACCTCGATGCCATCGAGCGCACCGTGCGCGAGGCGGGCGGCGATGTCACCGCCATCCGCTACGCTGAGCTCAACCACCTCTTTCAGAAGTGCGAGACCGGCCATCCCGCCGAATATGCCTCGATCGAAATGACATTCGATGAGGCCGTGCTGGCGGACATCGTGAAGTGGCTGCAGGAAAAGCGCATCGTCCATGAACAGCCATGACCATCGATGACCTCATCTTCATCGGCTTCAACTCGCAGGTGGTCGCGCTCCATCGCGATTCGGGAGAGCTAGTCTGGTCGTGGAAGGCGCCGGAGGGAACGGGATTCCCGGCCGTGCTCATCGACGGCGACCGCCTCATCGTCTCGGTTCAGGGCTACGCCTACTGCCTCGATCCCATGACGGGCGAAGAGGTGTGGCGCAATCCGCTGAAGGGGATGGGCGTCGGCACGCCATGCCTTGCCTCCACGCGCGGATCATCCCCGTTCTATGCTTCCGCCGTGGAGGATGTTCACCGGCAGCAACAGCAGCAGGCCGCGGCCACGACGACGATCATCCACTAAGCGGTCCTGACAGAATAAATAGTGGCACAGTCGCCCCGCTACTTGCAGAAGCGTTCGAAGCGGGTCGCCATGGGCAAGCGCCTCGCTTGCCCGTGACGAATGGAACAACTCACGCCAAGCCGTGGGCAAACCAGAGTTTGCCCATGGCACCCGGATACCGTCGTTGGATCTCAGGAACCGCATGACCTACCGCCTCGCACATGGACGCAACCTGATTGATGCGGGCGCCGGCCTCGAACAGTCCGACCTGCCTCCCTTCGAGCGCGGCCGCATCGATCCGCGTGCCTGGTTTCCCGATCCCACCCGGCCCTTCGAAATCGAGATCGGCTCCGGCAAGGGCACCTTTCTCGTTCAGCAGGCGGCCGAGCGGCCGGAGGTCAACTACCTCGGCATCGAATGGTCCAACGAGTTCTTTTCGTATGCCGCGGATCGGATCCGCCGGCGCGGGCTTTCCGGGGGTGTGCGCATCCTGCACGGCGACGCCACCGAGTTCATCAGGTTCTGGTGCGCGGATTCGGTGGCCGGCGTGATTCACCTCTACTTTTCCGATCCGTGGCCCAAGTCGCGGCACCACAAGCGCCGCGTCGTGCAGGAGCACACGCTCATCGAGTTCCATCGCGTGCTCGAGCCGCGCGGCGAGCTGCGCCTGGTCACCGATCACGGCGACCTGTGGGCGTGGTACGAGTCGCACGCTGCCCGGCACGCGGACATCTTCGAGCGGCGCGAGTTTGCGCGGCCGGAGTCTGCGGGCGAGGGCGAGATCGTCGGCAGCAACTTTGAGCGGAAGTACGCCCGCGAAGGCCGGCCGTTCTTCGCCATGACGCTGGTGAAGCGAACGTCAAACTGCACCCGGGAATGTGCGCATGCGACCCGTTAGCCCCCGGCTCCGCCGGGGGGTCGGCGCGCGGTGAGGAATCGAACATCAAGGCGAATGTGTGCGCGCATGACCGTTCAACCCCCGAGCAGAGCCCGGGGCTAATGGAGGCACTCACGATTGCGCATCGCACTCTTCAGCAACGACGCAAGGTTGCGATCAAATCGATCAAGGGCAGCCCACTCCGCCTCCGCCCCTTCCAGATCGCCGACGAAGATCAGCGCCAAACCAAGGTCGTACCGCGCGGCGGCATGTCCCGGATCGATGGCCACAACCTCGCGCAGATGCGGGATGGCCTCGCGATATTCGTGCAGCATGCGCGGCCGGATTCGCTGATACATCGCTTCGACCGCCTCGCGCGATTCCGTTTCCGATTCATCCGCAGCCGGATTTGCTCGCGTCATTTCCGTGCGGCTCGCAAGCCCCGCCACAAGCACAACCCCCGCACGGTCGCGGCCCCCGCCATCGGCGACCCATCGACTCCAGTTCTGCTCGATCACCTCGAGCGGCCCATCGAAGACCCGTTCCATCGCCCGCGCGCCAGTCGAATCCTCCTCGAAGTTCGCACAGTACTCCGCGTACCACGCCTCGAGCAGGTTTGATTCGTGAAGGAAACTCATGATGGACCGCGCCTGGGCATAATGCGCTACGCCATCGCGCTCGAACTCACCGGCATCAATCGCGAAGAACGCGTCCAACGCCATGGCCCTGCCGCGCTCGATCATCATCTCCGCGATCGCATCGCGCTCGTTGGCCTCGAACTCGAGGGAATGTCCTTCATGCGCTGCGCTTGCCGAGATCCCGTGCTGCGCCATCGATTCGAAGAGAGAAGCGAGCCCCTCCTGCACCCACATCGCGTGCTCCTGCCCCAGCGCATCCATGTGGGCGTGGTGCAGGGCGTGGGCCAGCTCGTGCCGCAGGGCCCGCCCGGCATCGGCTGCGAGAATCAGCCGCTGCGAATGGAGGTACTTGCCGCGCGCGTTGGGGTGCGGGAGAAAGATCGCCGCATCATGCACTTCGAGAATGATGATGAGCACGCGGTGGGGGAGACGGGCCGGAAAAATTGATCCCGCCAGTGCATCCATCGTTTCGCGAATGGTTGCCAGCACTGCGGCTTGAGGCCCGCACGATCGCCCGCCTGCCAGGAGATCAATCAAGCGTTCCTCATCATGCGCCATGGCATACCGCGATCGGCTCAGCCGTTCCTGCCATTCGTCGATTCGCCGCCGCGACAGGAGATCATCCGCCGAGTCGCGCGCGGCGAGCATGGCTCTCATCACCGGCCGATCGCGCAACGGCGCGAGCAGGGGATCTCGCTGCATCGCGCTGAAATCCAGAAAGCCCGCCCGCACCGCGGCGCGGAGATGGTCTTCCGCGGCGCCGATGTCGCCTGACTCCGCCGCCGCGCGCGCCGCCGCGTATTGGTGTTCCGCGATCGAGTGATCACCATCATCGCCGATCCGCGCCGCCGCGCTGAAAGCGATCCCCGCGCAGCACACCGCCGCGATGGCTCGCCATGTTGCCTGTCTTGACATCTGTCTCCCGTCGCGCGCTTGCCGCGCCCAACACCTTCCTCCACGGCAACCATGCCACAGAAGTCGCCGCGTTCCAGAAGTTTCTCACCGAAATACCCGGCGGACCGATATCGAAGCGAAGGCGCGAGTGAAACTCGGCGCTCCGGGGAAGCTCCGGCGATGCCGGGGTCTGCCGACAGCCCGGCTCGCGCGTGCGTCCCATGAACTGATCAGGTCATGTCATCCCTCACCCGCCACATCTCGCGCGCGTTCATCGCGGGCATCATCGCGCTTCTGCCCATTGGCGGATTGGTCTTCACCATCATCTGGATGGAATCCACCATCGCCGACTCCTGGTTGGCGGAGCAGGTGTGGTACTTCCCCGGAATGGGAATCATCATTGTCGCGGCGGTGATCTACCTGATCGGTGTCACAGTTTCGACGTTTCTCGGCCGCTGGTTCTGGCGCGCCATCGATCGGTTGCTCGACCGGCTGCCCGCCCTGGGCACGCTCTACCGCACGCTCAAGCAGATCGTCGGCTATGGCGAGGGCAGGGACGGCATGTTCCTCGGCGTGGTGATGGTGCCGGCACGCGACCGCGGCGAAGGCGCGGTTGAAATCGGCCTGATCACCACCGAATCAATCCGGCCTGACGGAACAAAGCAACTCACTGTTTTCATTCCCGGCGCGCCCATGCCCACCGCCGGCCGATTGATCATGATCGATGCCTCGCGCATAGCGCGCGTGGATATGCCCATCAACGATGCCCTCAAGGCCCTGGTGAGCGTGGGCAAGAGCGGTGTTTCCCTCTGACCAGGGCGAACTCGCGCACGAATTCGTACAATGCCGGCGGTTTTACGATCGGCCCCGGACAAGGAGTCTGACATGCCGCGCTACACGCTCGAAAGCGTCATTCTCATCCTCATCGTGGTGTGGCTGCTCTTCTGGCTGGTCTGGCCGATCCTGGGCGGGCTGATTCACCTGCTGCTGGTGATCATTCTGATTGTCGTGCTGGTCCGCCTGCTGCAGGGGAAATCGCCGTTGCCGTGACGGAATTGGAGACGGAGGCGGTGCATGTCGCGCGAAGCGAAGCAATATCCATATGAGACACACCTCGATGTGAAGCACGACCCTCAGGAGGTCGTGGATGTTCCCGCGATCGTGCGCGAACTCGATGCGCGTCCTCGAAATGACGGGCGCCACTTCCGGGGGTGGTTCAACCAGACGTTGTGCCGGGTGAACGACTCCGTCGTGCGCCTGGGCGTGATGACGGGTGAATATCACTGGCACAAGCACGATGATCTCGATGAGTTCTTCTTGGTGCTCGAGGGCAGGTTCCTGATCGATCTCGAAGATCGAACCGTCGAGTTGACCCGCGACCAGGGATTCGTCGTGCCGAAGGGTGCGACACACCGCACCCGCGCCCCCGAGCGCTGCGTCGTCCTCATGGTGGAAGGCGAATCGATCATCCCGGAGGGGGATGCATAGATCGAAGGCGCATAGGATCATGGCATGACCACCGCGCGTTTACGGAATGAAATCAAGAAAGCCATCGACCGGATACCCGGCAAGCGGCTGGAGTCGTTGGCAGACTACGTCGCCTTTCTCAATCGCCCATCCGTCAGCGAACGCATCGCCGCCGCGGAGAAGGCGATCGCAAATGGCAAGGGAAAGAACTGGCGTGGGGTCCGACGAGATGTATGAGGTCATCTTGTCGCCGGAAGCGGACGAGTTCTACCGCAAGGCCGACTTGCCCCTCGCGAAGAAGCTCGCTCGCTGCTTCGCGCAACTGGAACGAGAACCGCGACGACATAACAACATCAAGAAATTGACTGGGACCTGGAAGGGATGCCATCGCTTTCGAGTCGGCGATTGGCGCGTGCTCTATCGCATTGATGAACCGGCACGGCGTGTTTTTGTTCTGATCGTAGCGCACCGTCGTGAAATCTATGAATGAGCACTCCTCGGCGAGCGCGGCGCCAGCGCTACTTCAGCGCCCTCCGTGTATTCTGTGGTGAATCCTGTTTCCCACAGAGGCGCACGTCATGAGCAAAGGCCGGCTTGAAGCATTCAGCGATGGAGTCCTCGCCATCATCATCACAATCATGGTGCTGGAGCTGCACGCGCCCGTTGAGCACAACCTTTCTGCGCTCCAGCCCCTGTGGCCGACCTTTCTCGCGTACATCCTCAGCTTCATCCATCTCGCGATCTATTGGAACAATCACCACCACCTGCTCCAGGCGTCGCGGCAGGTGAGCGGCGGGGTGCTGTGGGCCAACCTGCATCTGCTCTTCTGGCTGTCGCTGGTTCCCTTCGTCACGAGCTGGATGGGTGAGAGCGAGTTCGCGGGCATCCCGGTCGCGGCCTATGGCCTCGTGCTCCTTTGCGCGGGGTCGGCCTACTTCATCCTGTCGCAACTGCTCATCGCCTGCCACGGCAAGGATTCGCCGCTGGCCATTGCGGTGGGACACGACCGCAAGGGCAAGCTGTCGGTCGCGATGTACCTCATCGCGATCGGACTGGCTTTCGTGGAACCGTGGATCGCGTGCGCCATCTATGGACTGGTGGCGCTGATGTGGGTCATTCCAGATCGAAGGATCGAGAAGGTGATCGCGTAAGGGACCTCGAACCGCTCTCAGCCAACCCTCTCCAAAGGGGGGAGGGCGAAACGATCATCCCCCGATCGCCGACATCGTGCGCTGCGGCTGGTGGAACGATTTGGATCCGATCCCGTGTCCCGCCTGCTTGGTCCACATGGAATCGATGAGGAATTGTCGCAGTCGCGCATCGACAACATTCGTCCCGTTAGCCCCGGGCTCCGCCCGGGGGTCATCGCGCAAGTTGGCGCGAATGTCCCATTCTTCGTGCGAGAACAGACACGGCCGGACTTTCCCGTCCGCAGTGATGCGCAACCGCGAGCACGCCCCGCAAAAAGGACGCGTGACGGGGGCGATGAGGCCGATGCGCCCTTGACTCTTCAGTGGCACAGGCGTCTGGAGTGGCACAGGCGTCTCGCCTGTGACGGCCGGTCGAAGCCCGCGGCGAGGCCGTCCGTGCGATGCAGATTGAGCGCCCAGGTCCATCGATCGCTCGGGCATGGAGCCCGATCGATCGATCACAGGCGGGACGCCTGTGCCACTGTCAGAGATGGCAAACCGGAAGTTCATCGATGTGCTCGAAGGATCATCATCCTCCTCGCGGATGAGCGTGTGGCGGTCCTCGATGCGCTCCAGCATCTCGCGCGCGGAAAACACCCTGTCCATCGACCAGCCGTGCTCGGAATCGAGCGGCATGAACTCGATCAGCCGGTAATCCACGCCATGCTCGCGCGCGAAGTCGGCCATGTCCGCCACCTCATCATCGTTCACGCCGCGCATGATCACCGCGTTGACCTTCACCGGGCCGAGGCCGGCTTCGTGCGCGATGTGAATCGCCTCGATGACGGTTTCCGGCCCGACCTTGGCCCGAGTGATCGCCTGCACGCGCTCGGGGCGGAGCGAATCGAGCGAGAGCGTCAATCGTTTCAATCCCAGCGACTTCCATCGCAGCGCCTTCGCGCGCGTGACCAGCGAGCCGTTGGTCGTCATCGAGAGATCAGGGATGTCCAACCGCGCGAGCTGGTCGATGAGTTCATCGAGTTGCGGATAGAGAGTCGGCTCGCCGCCGGTGATGCGCACCTTGGTGATGCCGAGCCCCACGCACACGCGCACCAGGGCCACATACTCTTCGAGCGTCAGCAGCTCCTGCTTGGGCATGTACCGGAAGTCCGGATCCATGCAGTAGATGCAGCGGAAGTTGCAGCGGTCCGTGACGGACAGCCGCAGATCGCGGATCACCCGGCCGTGCGAATCGACGAGATGCCCCGGCCGCGCCGCGACCGAGGGCGCCGGCGGAGGCGTCCTCGAGGTCCCGATCGGAAGTTGCGCAAGTGATAGCGAAGTCATCTCGAATCCATGCCTCGGTCAGCCGGAACACCCAATGATACTCCGCGGAACTGAGGTTCCCGCCGCACTCTTTCACCACAATCCAACCCGATGCACTCCAACTGTCACACCCCCACATTTTCACATCTTCACATCCTCATCCCTCACTCCGCGCTCTCCTTCACGTACCTGTTGAACCAGTCGAGCATCTCCGCCAGCGTGTGCATGACTGATTCCTCCGCGCGGTAGCCGTGCGATTCAAATGGAAGCAGCACCAGCCGGGCAGTTCCGCCGTGGCCCTGGATCGCGTGGTACAGCCGCTCGGACTGGATGGGGAAGGTGCCGGTGTTGTTGTCCATCTCGCCATGGATCATCAGCAGCGGCTCGTTGATGGTGTCCGCGTGCATGAAGGGCGAGAGGTTGGCATACACATCGGGCGCTTCCCACAGCGTCCGCTCTTCGCTCTGGAATCCGAAGGGCGTGAGCGTGCGGTTGTAGGCCCCGCTGCGCGCGATGCCCGCGCTGAAGAGGTCGCTGTGCGCCAGCAGGTTGGCGGTCATGAACGCGCCATACGAGTGGCCGCCCACGCCCACGCGGTTGGGGTCGCCCACGCCCCGCGCGCTCGCGAAATCGATCGCCGCCTGGGCGCTCGCGACCACCTGTTCGAGAAAGGTGTCGTTCACCGTCAGAGGATCATCGCCCACCACGGGCATGGTCGCGTTGTCGAGGATCGCGTAGCCCTGCAACAGGAAGAAGAGGTGCGATGGGCCGCTGATCGAAGTGAACCGCCACGGCGAGCCGCGCACCTGCCCTGCGGTATAGGCATCGTTGTACTCCAGCGGATACGCCCAGACGACCAGCGGCAGCGGGCCGTCGCTCTGCGGGTCGTAACCGGGCGGAAGATAGAGCGTCGCGGAGAGCGTCACGCCATCCTCGCGCTGATAAGTAACGATCTCCTTCTTCACATCCTTGAGCTGCGGGGCGGGATGCTCGAAGTGCGTGATCTGGGTGCGCGAGCCATCATCGAGATCTGTGATGAAGTAGTTGGGCGGATCGACGGGGGTTTCATGGGTCAGGAGGATCGACTGACCCCTCCCCCCTCTCAGGGGGGAGGCAGGGAGGGGGGTGGTGGGCGCATCGTTGCGGTGCGCCGCACCCACCCCCTGACCCCCTCCCTCCGAGGGAGCGGGAGTAAGCATCGCGATGAACGATTCGTAGGATTCGCCTTCGTTCCGCCACAGCCGCTCGGTCTCGCGCGTCATCAGGTTGAAGCGGTCGAGGAAGGGTCGATCGCCTTCGGGCGATGCGCCCTGACCATCGAGATAAATCCAGTCGCCACCTTCGACATCGATGACAGAACGACCCGCGGCGTTGGTCGTCGTCACCGGCCGCCCGGGATCGCCGTAGCGATCCTGCGCGCTGCGATCCCAGATGAGAACGGGATCGTTCTGTGGAAGAATGGAAGGCGGCGCACTTGCTCCCCCTTCCTCCGAGGGAGGGGGTTGGGGGGTGGATGAACTTTCCGCGACTTCATTACCCGACCCAGCCCCTTGCCCCCTCCCTGAAAGGGAGGGGGAACTGGGATCAATGATCGTCGCCGGGAAACGAAGGTCCATCATCCACGTGCGCGACCAGCGCCTGTCGCGGTCGTAGTCGCTGACAAAGGCGCGAGTCTCATCCTCCATCCACTGAATGCCGGCGAAGCGCTGCGGCGTGCGCCAGAGCTCGAAGGGCACTTCAAGCCGGGCCGCATCGACCGCCATGATGCTGTCCCGGTGCGGGGCTTCCTTGTTGCGCGGATCGCCGCCGTCGAGGGCTTCCACCCAGAGGATCCGATCGACTCCTTCGGTGTCTTGCCACTGGTGGCTGCGCGGGCTGGTCGGCACGCCGCCGATGGGTGTTTCATCGCGCAGGGGGAGGCGCACCAGTTCGCGCGCCGTGCCGGTCTCTCGATCGATGATGTCGATCGCCTCCGGGAACATTCCCGCCGGCACCATGTAGGAATAGGGCCGCAGAACCCGCGACACCATGAGATACCGGCCGGTGGGAGAGGGATCGATCCCGCCATACACGGCCACGCCGGCGATGTCCTCGCGCGCGCCTGTCTCGATATTCAGCATCACCGGCTGCGCGGAAAAGTAGTAATCGAAGAGCTTCTCATCGTGCGGATTGCTCAGGAGGTCCTGATAGGTGCGCACCGGCGCGGTGCGGCCGGTGGTCTCCTGCATGACGGGCCCCGTCGGCACGTTGGCGGCGACGGGCGGCTCGCCGCGATTCGTATCGATGAAGAAAATGATGAGGTGATTCCCATCCGGCATCCAGTTGAACCCGCCCGAAACAAGCGTATTGATCGACCGCTCCGTCAGTTGCTTCACCCCGCCGCTTGCGGCGTAGCCCAGCCAGATTTCCGAACCATCATCAAACGTGATGGTGAACGCGAACTTCGAGCCATCCGGCGACCACGATGGAAACTCCAGCCGCGCGTTGGCATCCTGCGGCAGTGCGATGCGCTTCTCCTCGCCACTCTGAATCTCCATCACGCGCAGGCCGATCAAGCCCGATGACCCATGCCGGCCGTTGGTGTTGGGGTTGATGCGGTCGCCCGCGAGGCGCAGCATGGGCTGCGCGAGATCCGCGATGGTCGGCATCGCCTGCCGCTCGATGAGCAGCATGTGCGTGCGCGCGGGATTGATCGACACCCCCGGAAGCGGCGGGGCCTTGAGGATCGCGACGATGTCCTCCGGCGGGCGGCGATACTCGCCGGCCTCCTGGGCGAGCGCGGTGACGGCGATTGATGAGCCGATGAGCAGGCAGATTGAAGGGGTTTTCATGATCAGTCTCGCTCCGGAACACGGGGTTTTTGCGAAGGTAGTTGCAATGATGCCCACTCGCGCAGTACGCCGAGCGCACGCAACCCGGCATGAACCTCGGAGGCGGTTGGATCGGGAGCGCCAGGATAGCGCAGTGCCACAGCCCAGATTGAGCACGACACAATCAAGGGTCGCGCGGCCTTCAATTCTGGAACGGGCTCAAGCGCGTCAAACAGCAGTCGAAGATCGTGCGTCATTGGAACCGGCAGCTGGCGCGCAATATGGACCGCCTTCAGCATCTTCTCGATCGCTTGTTGCACATGGAAAGCCGCGGCTGCCGCATGCTCCTGCTCCTGGGTGAGCAGCAACAAGGCTGCTGAGGCATCTTGCTCGGCTTTCGTCATCCATTCCCAAGGATCATCTGGATCATGCTGCATGAAGGATAATCCCCGACTCTCGTACCTGCCGCGCGACCGAATAGCGCTTGGGCGCGAGTTCGCGCCACTCCTGCTCGGTGTACACAATCAAGTCAACCGCTGCTGGGAATCCTGCGAGGACCGACTGCCCGCGCGAGTGGCGTGCGAACTGATTCTCATCGCTGCTCGCCACCACCACCATCACGTCGTAATCGCTGTCCTCGCGCGGATTCCCTTGTGCCCGCGAGCCGAACAGCCAGATGGTGCAGGGATCGAATGCGCTGCGCAGCCGCCGCACCAGGTCGGCAACCTGAGGATCATTCGCCGGTCGAACCATGGTTGAATAGTCTAGCAACTCGGGCGGGCGCACTTCTATCATTCAGCGCCGGGCGGCCGAACATGGGAGCCCATCCAATGACCGCGAATCTACTCCTCGCTGCGATCGCCCTTTGCCTCTTTGCTCAGGGTCCGGCGCAGGAATCCCCGCTCACGGAAAAACAGAAGATCGAGGCCCTCATCGCGCACGTCGCCAACCTCGAGAACGCCACCTTCATCCGCAACGGCGAGGAATATCCGCCCGCCGACGCCGCCGACCACATGCGCACCAAGCTCGATTACGCCGGCTCGCGCGTGAAAACCGCCCTGCAGTTCATCGAGCACATCGCCTCGAAGTCATCCATGTCCGGCGAGCCCTATCTCATCCGCTTCGATGATGGCAGGGAAGTCGAAAGCGGGCCCTATCTCACCGGGGTGCTGCGACATCTCGAGAAACCTGCGGAGGAACCCGTCGAGACCGCCGCGCAGCCCACCGAGGAGAACCGCGCCGCCGCGGAAATCGCCATGCGACATTTCGAGCCGCTCATGGGCGACTGGGAGGGGACCATCACCGGCGAAGGGCCGGATGGCACGCCTGTCACCATCCCCATCAACTGGAAGACGACGAAAGTCTTCGACGGCCGCTGGATTCGCTTTGAGTTCACGAGCAAGGAAGAAATCGTGCCCGGGCGATTTGTCGAATGGGAGGGCCTCTTCACCGCCAATCCCGACACCGGCGAGATCGAATCCGTGTGGATGACGCCGCAGTTGCGCCTCACCGCCGATGACACCCGCTTCCTCGACGGCCGCCGCATCTTCTTCGAGAAGGGCCGCTGGGACGATGCCGGCCGCGTGCTGACCCTCATCGCCCACAAGCAGAATGCACCCGATCAGCCGATCGTCGAGGTCAAATCGACCTTCACAATCGCGGAAGATGGGCAATCCTTCACCGTGGTGGATGAAGAAAAACAACCCGATGGATCGTGGAAGACGAGCGGGACGTTTCGGCTGGAGCGCCCGGCCGGCGAACCGGACAACCCTCGCTGAAAACCGCACGAGCACGATCGATTTCGCAGGAAGGGCCGTGACAGTCCGGCCCGCGCCGCGTTATAGTGCCGATCTCATCCAACCATTCGCGTGGGGGCACCGAAGGGAGAGGTCATGCAAACTCGGACTATCGGCGTACTGGCCACCACGCTTTCGCTGGGGGCCATGATGTGTCTCGAAGCGCCCCTTGGCGCTTCAACTTCTTCCTCCGGCGCCGCTTCTGAGAGCACCCCCGCCGCGCCGGCTTCCGACGACAAGCTGCGCGGCGGCCTCGTCGAGATTCTGGCCCAGGCCGGACCGGATGATCTCATCCCCGTCATCATCGTCATGCGCGTACAGGCCGACCGCGAAGAAGTGGCGCGCTCGCGCGAGCTTCCCAAGTCCGAGCGCCGCGACTACATCCGCGGATTGCTCAAGCCGCTGGCGGAACGGTCGCAGCGCGAGCTTCTGGATCTCCTGCAACTGGCGCAGTCGGATGGCCGCGTTGGCGAACATGTCCATTCCCTCTGGCTGGTGAACGCCGTCGGCGCGCAGGTGACCGCTGAGTTGGCGCAGTCGATCGCTGCCCGCGAGGAGGTGGCCTACGTCGAATACGATCAGCCCCTGGGACCCGAAGTCTTCCCCGTCCAGTTTCCTGACCAGCTTCCCGCCGGGCCGGGCGCCGGCGGAGGCGGCCAGGGCGGCGATGGCAACATCGAGTGCGGCGTCAATCTCATGGGCGCGCCCCAGGTGTGGAACGATCTCGGAATCACAGGCGAGGGCGTGGTCGTCGGCGTCATCGACACCGGCTGCTGCATCACCCATCCCGATCTCGTCAACCAGATCTGGACCAACCCGGGCGAAATCCCGGGCAACAACATCGACGATGACGGCAATGGCTTCATCGATGACATCCACGGCTGGTCGTTCGACAACAACGGCAGCAACAACAACATCAGCGACAGCTTCGGCCATGGCACCCACGTCAGCGGCACCGTCGGCGGCGACGGAACCAACGGCACCACCACCGGCATGGCGCCCGACTGCCGGATCATGACGATCAAGTTCTGGAACAGCTTTTCGGGTCAGCTCTCGGTGTGGAACGGCATGCAATACGGCGTGGACAACGGCGCGGATGTGCTGACCGCCTCGCTGGGCTGGCCGCACTCGCAGAACCCCGATCGCCCGATGTGGCGTCAACTGTCAGAGAACGCCATGGCCGCGGGACTGGTGGTCGTCTATGCCGCGGGCAACGAAGGGTCCTGCTGCGGGGTGGACAGCGTTCGCACGCCGGGCGATGTGCCTGACATGATCACCGCCGGCGCCACCGACTGCAACGACGTCATCGCGGGGTTCTCCAGCCGCGGGCCGGTCACGTGGCAGAATATTCCCCCTTACAACGACTGGCCGTTCCCTCCGGGCAAACTCAAGCCCACCGTATCCGCGCCTGGCGTGGACACTATCTCCACCAGCAACAATTGCTCGGGCTATTTCGCGCTGAGCGGAACCTCGATGGCCACCCCGCACGTCTCGGGCGCGGTCGCCCTCATCCTCGAAGCCAACCCCGATCTCGATCACTGGGAAGTCAAGCAGATTCTCAAGGACACCGCCATCGATCTGGGCGTGGGCGGGCCTGACAACTCCTACGGCGCCGGCCGGGTGGATGTCTACGAAGCCGTGCTGGCCGCCCTGGATACGGGAAGCAACGTGGCGGACCTCGTCGATGTCACCTTTCTCCGCGGCACGCTCGTGAGCGGCGGCGTGGATGACCTCGTCGAATCAGACGACGCGGTTGTCGTCGGCCGGTCGCAGTTCGGCTTCAGCGCCCAGGACCCCAACCTGCTGGACATGGTGGTCGGCGCGGATACGAACGTGTCAGCGCCCGTCACCATCGACCTCACCGTCGAGGCCCGCCTGAACAATCCCAACGGCAACGTGCGCCTGCGGCTGCGCAACTGGTCCACCAATCTCTTCCAGACGGTTCATCAGTATGTGCTCGGCACGACTGAGGTGGTCGAGGCGGCGAGCGGCATCTCCGCGACCAACCGCGTGCGCGCCAGCGACGGCCGCATCGACCTCTCCTTCCGCGTGGGCATGCTGGCGACGTTCTCCGTGCAGGGTTTCCGCTCCTTCGCGGACCAGGTGGAGATGGTGGTGGAGGAATGATCGTCGAGTGATCAGGGCGAGCGTGTGACCCTGCCGCAACGCGGGCCTCTGCAAGGACATTTCGATGTCCCAGGTACTGATTCTTGCGGAATCCCCGAATTCGCTGGCATGCCGGGTGATCCGGTGTTATGGTCTCGCTGAGGCCGCCGCTCAAGACGGCTGCGTCTGGATGAGCTGGTTGTGATTTGGCGAGGGCATCGTTCCTGATGCTCCGCCATGTCGTTCATCGGATGCAGAGCGTGGTTGATGCAGGCGCCTTCCAAGCAGAATCTCGGCAATGGTGCAGTGACCGGCCCGGCGCGGCAGCGCTGCGGGTGTCGTTCAACTGCACCGAGGCACTGTCGCAGAGCGGCGGGATGCCTGCATCGTGTAATCACAGGGAGATTCAACATGCATCTCAAGGCACGTGTGGCGGTGGTGGCGGGTCTGGGTTTGGTGGCGACGGTGTTCGCCGGCGGACGAGTCTGGGGAAATGAAGACCAATGGTTGCCCGGTCCGGGTGTCCTGGGGGTGAAGGGATTCGATGCAAAAGCCGGTAGCAGCGACGCTGTTGTTTTCGCAACGATTGAGTGGGATGATGGGAGTGGTGTCGCGGCCTATGTGGCTGGGCAATTCGATCTCGCCGGCGATCAATTTGCCAATTCAATCGCGCGATGGGATGGCACGGAGTGGCAAACGTTGGCGGATGGCGTCATTGGCTCGGTCAGCGCCTTGGCCATCTTCGATGGCGATATGATCGTGGCAGGCAGCTTCACGATCAAGGGTGGACAAATTGAAAACATCGCGCGATGGGATGGCGCACAATGGCATCCACTTGGATCGGGAATCCAAGGATCTGTCAACGACCTCGTCGTGTATGACGGGACTTTGATTGCATGTGGGTTATTCACCAACGCAGGCGGCACATCGGTAGCGAACATCGCTCGATGGGATGGCGCTCAATGGCAGGCGATGGGCCAATTCAATCGTGAAATACATGCACTCGCGGTGCACGGCAATGAGTTGTATGCAGGGGGTCTGTTTACGTTTGTTGATGGCGCATCAGCGAATCGCATTGCACGGTGGAATGGATCGGCATGGACGCCCTTGGGAACTGGCGTCACAAACGGTGTCGTCTACTCCGTCGCTTCATTCGGAGACGTCTTGATTGCCGGTGGCGTGTTCACCAACGCGGGCGGTGTTTCTGCGAACAACATCGCCAGTTGGAACGGGGTTTCGTGGCAATCGTTGGCTCAAGGGCGCAATAGCAGCGTCTACGCACTCGCAATGTGGAACGATCTCCTCTACGCGGGAGGCGGCTTTGGAATCGCCTCTTGGGACGGATCGAGTTGGACATCGCACAACGGCGACATCGTGAATGGCGTTTACTCTCTGGGCATGTTCGGAACTGAACTCATCGCGGGCGGCCATTTCACCGCAGCGTTTGGCAACGCGGTGGAAGCCATTGCGCGCTGGAATGGCGCCGAGTGGAGCTGGATGGGGGATGGCATGGACGGGTCGATCCAGGCACTCACCCTTTTTGATGGCGAGATTGTGGCAGGCGGTACTTTCACCGTGGGGGGCAATCGCGTCCTCAACGGCGTGGCGCGCTGGGGCGGCACCGAATGGCAGCCATTAGGCGAGGGATTCGGCGGACCCGTCGGGTCCGTCGCCATCTGGAACGGCGATCTCATCGCTGCAGGACGAGTCATTGAGAATGGCGAACACAGTTTCGTGAAACGCTGGGACGGCGCGAGTTGGCAGCCGCTTGGCGAAGAATTCATTGACGAAAACGGCGATTCCGCCGAATTGAGCGGGCTCGTCGAGTACCAGGGTGATCTCGTTGTTTGCGGCTACTTCGCTACCACCGGCACGGTGTCGGCCCAAGATATCGCCCGGTGGGATGGTTCCCAATGGCATCCCTTGGGCGCCGGATTGCCCAATCAGACTTTCGGTTTGGTCGTCCACGAGAATGATCTCATCGCCGGCGGGGGATTCCACGGAGTCGCGCGGTGGGACGGGCAGTCATGGCATCCCTTTGGCAGCGGGCCCAACATTTGGGTTCTTGATCTGGCGGTGTATCAAGACGAGATCGTCGCCGCCGGTATGTCCGGAGGCATCGCGCGCTGGGATGGAACAGACTGGTTGTCCCTGGATGCCGGACTGACGGGCAATGTCTTCGCTCTCGCCGCGCATGGGCCCGACCTCATCGCGGGAGGATGGATCACTGATGCCAGCGGCACTCCTGTCAACAATATCGCGCGCTGGGATGGCTCAGCTTGGCGCGCGCTCGGCGATGGACTGAGTAACAGTGTGTCGGAGCTCGTCTCAAACAACCAGGTCCTTCTCGTCGGTGGCGGTTTCCTTGTGGCCGGCGGCCACATTTCGGCATACCTAGCCCGCTGGGGACCGGTTTCTCAGCCCGCACCCCTCACCGACTTCACCATCGCCTTCGGCACACTCCTTTCCGGCACGCTCGATGATCTGCGCGAGTCCGATGATGCCCGCGTGATCGCGCTGTCCCGCCCCGGGTTCACCGCCAGCGAGCCCAACATCGTCGATCTTCGAGTCGGCGCGGCCAGCCCACTTGCTTCACCCGATTTCATCGACCTGTCCATCGAAGGCCGGCTGAATCAGTCCGGCGGGACCGCCAATGTCCGGCTGCGCAACTGGGCCAGCAATTCGTTCCAGCAGGTGCACCAATACCCGATCGGCAGCACGGAAGCGATCGAGGACATCGTTGACATCGACGCGACCGATCGCGTCCGCGCCTCCGATGGCCGCATCGAGCTCTCGCTGCGACAATCCACCATCGCCACCTTCTCCATCGCCGGCTTCCGCTCCTTCACCGACTGGGTCGCCATTGCCGTGCGGTAGACAAAAGGGTCAGGTCAGATAAAGGGGTAGAAAGAGGGGTCAGACCCCTTTTTCCGTCTTCCGCCGACGTGACCAATCGAGTCCGCGCCTCCGATGAGTAGAAATGGGGCGGCATCCCGTGGGGAGTGCGACGCGGTCCATCGGTGGAAAACGGGCTGTCGCCGCGAATAAACTGGAGGGGTTGCGGGTTGCAACGGGAAGGGACTCCTGCTGCGGCTGCGAACTGACGACCTATGCTGCTGCTGCCGGGACCCTGACCTACCGTGGGCGCTGAGCCCGATCCACCTTCGCTCGGCGGAACTCCTTTTTTCATGAAGGGGCTGAGCGATGCGCACCCACCTGATCTTCGTAGCGGGCGGCCTGTCGCTCCTCACCGTTGCGACCAGCGCGGCGGCTGGCGGCTTCGCCGGATTCTCCTCGCCCTATTCCCATCCCTCCGGCGACGGACCCAATGACGTAGCGGCCGCCGACTTCAACGGCGATGGCAGCCTCGACTTCGCGTCCGTCGATCACTGGGGCGACTCGATCACCCTGTTCAGGGGCGATGGCGACGCCACCTTCGAATACAGCGGCCAATACCCCATCTCCAACGCGCCGCAATCGATCGCGGCGGGCGACTTCAACGGCGACGGCTTTCCCGATCTCGCCGCTGTGGGCGAATACAACAGCAACTTCGTCGCCGTCATGCTCAACCAGGGCCATAGCCAGCAACTGCGCTTCGATCCGCCCGCGCTGTTTGCCGTGGGAGATTCGCCCCGCTCCGTGACCGTCGGCGAATTCAACGGTGACGGGTTCCTCGATGTCGCGGTGGCAAATCGGATGACGACGGATGTCTCGATTCTGCTGGGCAACGGCGACGGCACGTTTCAGCCGCAGGCGCGATATCCCATCGGCGGCGCCCCGCACGCCATCGTCGTCGCCGACTTCGACACCGACGGCGATCTTGATGTCGCCACCGCCAACTGGGGATCGGATCAGGTCGCGGTGCTGCTCAACAACGGCGATGGAACCTTTGCACCGCCCCTGCTGAATCAGGTGGGCGACATGCCCTTCGATCTCGACGTCGCAGACTTCAACAACGACGGCGTGCGCGACATCGTCACCTCGAATTTCTGGGACGGGACCACCTCGGTGCTGATCGGCAACGGCGATGGCACGTTTCAGCAGTACACCTCGCAATCGATCGATCAGAGCAATCTCGAAGGCGTGGCCGCGGATGACTTCAACGGCGACGGCAAGGACGACATCGTCGTCATCAACGGATTCTGGTACACCGTCTCCATCCTGCTGGGCAACGGCGATGGAACCTTTCAGCCGAGGGAACTCTTCGACTCCGGGTCGTTCCCGCGCGGCATCACCAAGGCTGATCTCGAAGGTGACGGCGACCCGGACCTCTTGATCGCCAATCTCGCCAGTGACCGGGTCAGCGTGCTCCTCAACCTCACCGAGCCGTCTCAGCGCACACCCGCTGACATCACCGACTTCCAGGTTGCCTTCGGCACGCTCATCTCCGGCACGCTTGAGGATCTGCTGGAGTCGGACGACCTTCGCGTTCGGGCTCGCTCGCGCCCGGGGTTCGCGGCCAGCGAACCGAACCTGATCGACCTTCGCATCGGCGCCGCCAGCCCCAATCCTACACCGTCATCGATCGATCTCGCCGTCGAAGGTCGCCTGAACCAGTCCGGCGGAACCGGCAAACTTCGCCTGCGCCACTGGGCCACGAATTCGTTCCAGTTGGTGTACCAGTACGCGATCGGCTCGACGGAAACCGTGGAGAGCGTGGAGGGGATCGACGCGACCGACCGTGTGCGCGCCTCCGATGGCCGCATCGAACTTTCCATCCGCCAATCTGTGGTGGCGACGTTCACGGCGACCGGATTCGATTCGTTCACGGATCAGGTGGAGATCATGGTTGACGAGTGATCGCGCAGTTCGCGGATGAACCGGCCGATGTAGTCGGCGCCGGCGATGGCGCTCATCATTCCGGCCAGGGCGAACAGCGCCCACTCCGCCTCCGCGGCCGCACCCGCCAGCAACGCCACCAGCCAGATGAACACACATGTGGTCGTGAGTTTGCCCGGCAATCGCGGGCGCATGCGCCGGAAGGAATCGAACCGGCCGACGAGCATGACATAGCAGGCAATGGCCGCCACCGCCAGATCGCGCAACAGGACGACCACCGCTTGCCACCACGCCGCATCCCCGTTCATGACGATCGTGATCAGCACGGAAAGCGTGAAGAGTTTGTCAGCGATCGCGTCGAGGAGCGCGCCGGGAACGGTCATCGCCTTGTACCGCCGCGCAATCAGCCCGTCGATCCAGTCGCTCATCGCCCCGGCGATGAGTGCGGGCAGACGCCAGTCATCGGGCAGCGCGGGAAAGACGAACGCCAGCGCCAGCCGCAGCGATGAAATCACGTTCGGAACGGCTCTGACAAACTTGCTCGCCATGAGTCCGCGCCAGAATACCCGCACGGGGGGTCTACTACCGCGCCCGTTCCGGTCAGGAAAGACTGAACTGCGGGCCGCGCGAATAAACCCTGCGGATGAGCGGGGGACGATATGCTGCCGCTCGCCCTCAGCTACCATGCCCCCATGACCACAGATGTGAACTCCATGGCAGTGATCGGCGCCGGCACGATGGGCTCGGGCATCGCGCTCACCGCGGCCATCTCGGGCATTCACGCCCACCAGATCGACATCTCACACGAGCAGCTCGACAAGGCGAAGAAGTACCACCAGAAAACCCTCGCGCGCAATGTCGAGAAGCAGCGCATGACGCAGGCGGAAGCGGATGCCGCCGTCAAGCGCATTACCTATCACCCCGACATGTCGGACGCCAAGGCGGCCGACTGGGCCATCGAGGCCGCCGTCGAAAACCCCACTGTCAAAAAGCGGCTCTTCCAGGAGATGGCGGAGACGTTCGGCGACGATGCGGTCCTCGCCACCAACACCTCGTCGATTTCGATCACCGAGATCGCCGCCGCCACCGGCCCGCGCGCGCCCCGCGTCATCGGCATGCACTTCTTCAATCCCGTGCCCGTGATGAAACTGGTCGAAGTCATCAAGGGGCTCGCGACCAGCAAGGACACGCTCGACCGCACCATCGCCCTTGCCCAACGCATGGGCAAGACACCCGTGCCCGCCAACGATCGGGCGGGCTTTGTCAGCAATCGCGTGCTCATGCCCATGATCAACGAGGCCTTTTACGCATGGATGGAGGGTGTCGCACTTCCGGGGGACATCGACGAGATCATGAAGCTGGGCATGGCCCACCCCATGGGTCCGCTGCGGCTGGCCGATTTCATCGGCCTCGACATCTGCCACGACATCATGATGGTGCTCTATCGCGAGCTGGGCGACCCCAAGTATTTCCCATGCCCGCTCCTTCGCCAATTGGTGACGGCGGGCCGCTTAGGCGACAAGACGGGCAGAGGGGTGTACGAATATCCGCAGAAGTGAGATCGCATGCCTGAAACGGATGCGCGAAACGAAATCCCCGGCCCGACTCTCTCCTCAGCGCTGAAGGCGCTCAGCGATGCAGGCGTCGATTTCGTCATCTGCGGCGGAGTCGCCTGCATCTTGCACGGCGTCAATCGGGTAACGGCCGATCTCGACCTCGCGGTTCGTCTGGATCACGACAACCTCGCGAGATTCGTCCAAGCCGCTCGCCGCCTGCAGTTGCGGCCCCGTATTCCCGAGCCCTTGGAATCGCTGCTCGATCCGCACAAGAGGCAAGTCTGGATCGAGCAGAAGCACGCCCAGGTATTCACGCTCGTGTCTTCCTCGGGTCCATTTCAGATCGATATCTTTCTGACCTATCCCATCGCCTTTGACGACCTGAAATCCCGGGCGAACGTGATGGTGGGGGCTGACGTAACCCTCCATGTGTCCAGCAAGGAGGATTTGATTACGGCCAAGCGCGCGGCCGGACGAGAACAGGATCAGCGCGATATCCACGACCTCGAGCGACTGCTTCAAGATGAACGCCGACGACAACGCTCATAATGATCCGCAAGCCCGCGCTTCGACCCCGGTCGATCCCCTCTTCGATGGCCGCCTCGAGAAGCCCCTTCTCGAAATGACCGTGCAGGAGCGGCTGGACTGGATCGACCAGATGATGCGCTTTCGGCACTGGGCCCGCACCGAGTTGCGAATGATCGATACTCCGGCCCGCGGCGATGGCCCCACGCCCGGTGTGTGATGCCGGGCCGGCCGAGCCCGCCCGCCCCGCCTTTCCCCTTCGGTGCAAAAACTGAAGATTCCCCGCGAAACTGGCGGAAATCGCGAGAATCGGCCGAAGAAAAGCAGAACTCCGATTCTAGGAGGAACCCGATGCCGGTCTCCGCGTAGGAAATAGTGATTCTGACCTATTTTCCCGACCCCTGCCGGTCAACGCGAATCGAGGTGTATGCACGATGATGACAAGGATGGCGCTCGGGCTGGCTGCGGCTGTATTGACGGCAATCCTGCAAGGACCCATCGCAGCCCAGCCTGCTGATCAGGATGATCGTTCCGCCACGACGCTTCGCCGCTCGCCCGTGGTCGAAGTCTATGAGGCCGCCAAGCCCGCCGTCGTCAACATCAAAGCGACGGAGTTGATCCGAAGCCACGATGGTGACTCCTACGACGATGAATCCGGCGCTCGCCGCAGCCGCGCCCGCCGCGTGACCAACGTCGGAAGCGGATTCGTCATTCACGAAGGCGGCTACATCATCACCAACGCCCACGTGATCGAAAACGCCATCGAACAGCGAGCGATCTTCGCCGACGGCCGCGAGTACCGCGCCACCGTCGTGGCCAGCGAGCCGGCGATCGATCTTGCGATTCTGAAAATCGATGCGGGCTCACCGCTTCCCACGCTCCCGCTGGGACGCAGCGATGACCTCATGATCGGCGAGACGGTGATCGCCATCGGCAATCCCCTCGGCCATCAGAACACCGTGACAACCGGCGTGGTCAGCGCCACGGGGCGCGATGTCGAAATCGACGATGACCTCATCCTGCGCGGCCTGATTCAGACCGATGCGCCCATCAACCCGGGCAACTCCGGCGGGCCGCTGCTCAACGTGATGGGTCAGCTCATCGGCGTCAACTCCGCCATCTGCAACGACGCCCAGGGAATCAGCTTCGCGATCCCCGTCGATCAGCTTCGCGAACTCATGCCCAGATTGCTCGATTCCGAGCGCCGCTTTGCCATCGAGAGCGGCCTGACGGTGGACACGCTGAGCTCCCCGAAGATTACGTCGGTGCGGCCATCATCGCCTGCCCACGCGGCCGGCCTCCGGCCGGGAGATGTGCTGATGGCCATCGACAGCCAGTCCGTTCGCTCGGGCATCGATTACTGGTTCTCGCTTCTGAACCACCGAGAGGGCGATGCCCTGCAGGTGTCATTTCGCCGCGGGGAGAGCGAGCAGGAAGCGATCGTGACGTTGACGCGGCGTCGCGTCAGCGCGGCGCAATTGGCCCTCGAGCGGCTGGGAATCGAGGTCGAAGTGCTCGCACCGCAGGGGCAAGCGCCGAACAGCGGCGACCATCAGGGCGGCGTTTCCGTCAAATGGGTGGAGCCCAACGGCCCGGCCGATCGCGCCGGCATCGAGGCCCATGATGTGCTGCTTTCCGTCGGCCCCCGCGACGTGTCGAGCGTCGAGGATCTGGGCGAACTGCTGGAATCCGTGCAGATCGGCGACGTAATCCCCGTCAGCTTCATGTATCGACGGCAGGATGAGTTGGTCCGCCAGTCTCGCGATGTGCGCGTCCGCTAGTCGTCGCAGGGGTCATGAATCGTGCTGCGCGGCTGCGTGAGACCCGGACTGTCGTATCAGTACGGCGAGCCCGACAAGGCCCTTGTATCCGCCCGCGCCGGGCGCACGCTGCGGGAAATTGCTTCACTTCGCGTGCTCTCGTATCCTCACTCCATGGCAGCGGCGAAAAAGGCACTGATCACCGAGGGCCCGGCCCGCACAGCGGAAGGAGTCGCCGCCGTGCGCGAGCCCGACGATGGCCTGTCGCTGCGGCAGCGCTACGACCTCGTCCGCCAGCGCATTGCCGATGCCGCGGCTCGAACCGGTCGAACGACGAAGGAGATCATTCTTGTCGCCGTCACCAAGACGGCCAGCGTCGATCAGATCCGGCACCTGATCGAGCTTGGTCACGAGGATTTCGGCGAAAACCGCGTGCAGAACCTCGAGAAGCGCATGGCGGTGATCGACGAGTTCCTGCGACGCCACCGCGAACTGGGCAGCACCAAGGATGGCGTGAAAGTGCCCGAGCGCGTCCGCTGGCACATGATCGGCCACCTGCAGCGCAACAAGGTGCGCCGGATCGCGGGACGCGTCCGGTTGATTCAGTCGGTGGATTCGCTTCGCCTGGTGGAAGAGCTCCACGCCATCGCGGTCCGCCTGGACGAGCCCATTGAACTGCTCGTGCAGGTGAATGTCTCCGGCGAGGGCCAGAAGTATGGTCTCGCGCCCGCCGCTGCGAAGCATCTCGTCGATCAGGTGGACACGATGATCGGCCTGCGGGCACGCGGCCTCATGTGCATGGCCCCGCTGTCTCCGGATCCCGAGGATTCCCGGCCGGTGTTCGAGCGCTGCCGCGAAATCTACGACGACATCCGGCGCAGCGGCGCGGGCGGCCCATCGTTCGACATACTCTCCATGGGTATGAGCAGCGATTTCGAAGTCGGCATCGACTGCGGCAGCAACCTGGTGCGGATCGGCACCGCCATTTTCGGCCCGCAGCTCCACGAGAGTCCGGATGAAGAGCCGGAAGACTGAGGAAAACCGTACCGGGTACAGTTTTCATCCCGGCGGCACGGAGTCTGTGCGAAAGATCGACCATGCGCAGTGTCACGCTTCGCATCTTTCTTTGCGCCGTGCTGGGACTGCTGACGACCCTCGCCATCGCATGGACGTGCGCGGCATTTGTTGAATTTGGAGATGACCGGCCGTGGGAAACGGCCACACTGCGCCAGGACGGCTCGATGGAATGGCGGCTTGTGCAGCAGGGCCCGGGCCGCACCCGCACCGCGTACATCATCGGGCCGCCGACCCCCGCAAATGATCCCCTGCACGTGCCGCTCATGGACGCCTTCAGCATTCTGCGACCCGACAGCAGCGGTTCGATCGAAGAGGTGGGCTGGCCGTTCCGCGCGATGCGCTGCCGGAATGACCAGATCACGATCATCACCTCAACACTCGCACTGCAGGTCGCGACGGGCGAAGAAGGTGTGCAGGCCGGAATTGCATTGCCCGACCGGGTGCAAAACGGCGTGAGCGACTGGCGGGCCCTGCCGTATCAGCCCATGTGGATCGGACTCACACTTGATGTGGTGATCTTCGCAATCGCGTGGCTGGGAGTTCTGCATGGATTGGTTCCAGTGCGCTCGTTGATCAGGCGCCGCCGCGGCCGCTGCCCGAAGTGCGGTTACGACCTGCGGGGACAGGTGGTGACTGATGTCGTCGCCGAGGAATCCGCTAGGGCGAGGATTCCGGGCTGTCCAGAGTGTGGATGGAACAGAGGCACGTGAAAGATCAGGCGCGCTCGGCGCGACCAGCAGTCGCAGATTTGCGAATCCCTCACCTGTTCACCTTTTCACCGCGTTCATCTCACCCCCTCCCCTTCACGACTCCCAGCACCGCGATGCCCGCGAGAATCGTCGAGATCCAGATCGCGCCCGCCACCACGCCGAACACGATGTCGGAAACGAAGTGCGTGCCGAGGAACAGCCGGCCGATGCAGATGGTCGCAATCACGAACAGCGCGGTGAAGTAATAGGAGTGACGAATCTTTCTCTCCGGCGTCATGCGGGCCGCGATCCACGCGATCCCGCCGTAGGCGATCGTTGCCACCAGAGCGTGACCCGAGGGAAACGATGTCGTGTGCACCTGCGCATCCTCGACCATTGCAAGGGGTCGCGGTCGATCGAAAGGGAACTTCAGCAGAAAGTTGAGGAACATCCCGCCCGCCATCGTCACCGCCAGCGCGATGGCTGAATACCGCCAGCCGCGCAGCCACAACAGCGTGCAGAACGCAATGATGATGATGGCGGCGGGCACCGATCCGCCCAAGGCCGACACCTCGTGCGCCACATCCACCAGTTCCACCGTGCGCCACCGCGTCACCGACGTGACGAGCGACTCCTCGAACTTGTGCACCGGCTCGAGAGCGAGAAGCCATTGTGAGACGACGACCAGCAGTGCGATCATCGCGGCCGCGGCGGCAGCGCTCAGTGCGACATGGGCGGCCATCACCAGCGGGCGGCGATGCAGCACCGCATACAACATAAGAATGACCCGGCCGTGAACCCGCTCGATCGGCCCATGATGAAAGAAAGGCTGCACGCCCCGCGACGGCAGCGATTCCAGTTCGCTCGCAGCCGCTCCCTGTTTGGTTTTCTGGGGTGAGCGAAGCATTGCGATCCCGTCTCCCCCGATGCGCGCGGGCGATTGTAGGAAGCCGAGATGGTGCGGCGCGGCCGGTCTTCCGCTGCCCATGCGACCACGGTGTCATGAAAATCGCCGCTGACGATTGTGCGCGCGGCCGGCTTTGGGAATCATTCAGTCAATCTGCAACCGGTGCTGCACAACGATCGGCGGATCGCCGCTCAGTTGCCAGATGTCGCCGAATTGATCGTGCGCGATGTCGGCCGGCCGCGGCCCGCCCAACATCTCGATGATGTCCGGCACGGTGTTGCTGTGGCCGACGATGAGGACGACTCCGTCTTCCTCGCGGATCGAGTTCACAAGCGCGGCGGTGTTCGAGGGGTCATAGATCGTGGGCGTGATGCCAAACGTTTCAGCCAGCGGCGCTGCGGTCTGCTGCGCCCGCTTTGTCGCGCTCACATGGATCGCCGTAAGCTCTCCCGCACCGGCTCGCTCCGCGAGCCATCGCGGCAGCGCTTCTGCGTGCAGCAATCCCGCATCCGTCAGCGACGGATCAGTGCCGCCCGCAGTGTGCAGATGCCGCATGATGTAATACTGCGGAAGGAGCGGGGCCGGTTCCGCAGCATCCGGCGGTGCAGCCCTCCGCGCGCACGAGACAAGAAGAAAGAAGGCGATCAGCGCGAGAGAGCGCGCGAGACTCATGGAGCGCCTCCGGCGGTGATCCGTGCTGGACGCGGCCCCGTCGCCCCATCCATCAGCGATGGCGGCTTGGGCGGTTCGTAGGTCACGGGAACATCGACGTAAAAGGCGGCGCCCGCGTTGGGCTCCGACACCACCGACAGCGAGGCGCCCAGGAGTTCCGCCAGCTCCCGGCAGATGGCCAGGCCCAGTCCCACGCCCTTGTGCTCGCGCGTGTGCGAGGCATCCACCTGGCGGAACTTCTCGAAGATCACATCCTGCATGTCGAGAGGGATTCCCGGCCCCTGGTCGAGCACGCCGAACCGCACCGCCTGCGCGTTGTCGTGCCGCGTGAGCCGTTCCGCGGAAACCACCACGGCCGTGTGCTCGGGCGCGAACTTCAGAGCGTTGCTGAGAAAGTTGTAGAGGATCTGCTGCAATTTGCCCGGGTCGGTTTCGATGGTGGGCAGGTTCAGCCCGAACTTCGTGTCGATGGCGACGCTTCGCTTCTGCGCCTGCGGGCGCATCAGCGCCTGCAGTCCTTCGACGAGATCGACGGGACTCACCGCTTCGATGGAAAGCTCGACGCGCCCCGCTTCGATCTTGGCCATCTCCAGCAGGTCGTTGATCATCTCCAGAAGGGAGCGGGCCGAGGTGAGAATGTTGTTGAGATATCGCAGCCGCTTGGGATCGGCGCCGGGATCGGTCTGGGCCATCTCGTCGAGAAGTTCGGAGAACCCGATGATCGAATTGAGCGGCGTGCGCAGCTCGTGGCTGACGCTGGCGAGAAACTCGCCCTTCAGCCGGTTGCTTTCATAGAGCGCAAAGTTGGCCTCCGCCAGCTCGCTCAGGCGCAGGTCCAGGGTTTCGTTCATGTGCCGCAGTTGCCGTTCCTTTTCGGCGACGCGCTCGAGCATGGAATTGAACGCGCCTGAGAGTTCCTCGAATTCATCGCCGGTCTGAATATCAGCCCGGATCGAGGTGTCGCCCGCCTGCACTTTCTCCGCCGTGGCCCGCAGCCGCCGTACCGGCGAGAGAATGAGCTTCGTCAGGATGAAGTAGAACAGCAGAATGGCAAGCAAGCTCGCGGCGAGCCACGCCGCCACGATGTAGATCCGGGCCAGCAGCAGTTGCCCGCCCGCAAACTCGCTGCGGCGATCGATCAGCAGCAGCCCGCGCAGACGGTCGGCATCACGCTGGCCGTCGCCGCCATTTGCCGGCGGCACGCCTTCCGCAAGGCCCAGAAGGTCGCGCGTGCGCACAGCCCGTGCGTAGTGATAGACATCGCGGCCATCCTGCTGGTCGCGCTCCATGTATTCATCGTGGTCGCCGTCAGCGCGGAGATATTCGAACGCCCGGTCGATGAAACGCTCCCCGGAACGGGCGCCGCTTTCGCCATCGGTCTCTTCACCGGTATTCCTGACGGCGGAAATGGGGAGATAGCCGATGCGGACCGGCTCGCGATCGCTTTCCTCCAGCGGAGCGGGGGGCTCGGTCAGTGCGACGGCATCGAGCCCGCCGGGCATTTCGCTGCGCATGCGCAGCCAGAGGTCGGCGGACTGCCGCATCGCTTCGCGCTGCGACTGTTCGGCCATGGACCTCGACCAGATCCAAGGCACAGCCAGCGCGGCGCCCAGGATCGCCACCACGGCGAAGCCGAACAGCACCTGACTCTTGTTGGCAAGCGAAATACCGCGGGCCATGACAGAAAACCCACAAACGTGAAAACGCACAAACGCACAAATCGGACCAACTGATTGCGCGACATGCTACCACCGACATCGCTTCGGCATGTCGAGTGGAATGTTGCATGCCTTTTGTTTGTGCGTTTGTGCGTTTACCCGGGTTTGCGCCACTCGATGTCCGGGTCCTTGTGAAGGACTCCCGCCGACTGCTTGATGCAGCGGCGGCAGATGATCGCCTCAGGGTACATCGGGCTCTGCCAGCCCGGCTCATCGCCGCGCTTCAGCGCCTGCCTGTCCTCCACCCCTTCCAAGCACATCAGACATTTGAAGCCGCTGGGGGCCGAATCGGCCTCGTCCAAAACCACCTCGCGATAGGAGATGGTCAGGCACTTGCCGCAGATGCACGCGCCCTGGTGGCCTTCCACCATCGGCCGATCATCCGTCCAGTGCTGATGACAGAAGTCGCACAGGACATCCGCCATCTCCACGTTCATGGGATCGACGCCTTCGCGACGCATGATGGATGGTACGCCCAAGCTGCGTCGCCCTCGGGTCGGCGACCGGCCATCCGCCGCCAACGATCCGAAGTTTGTCCACGGAGGACCTTTCGCACTATTCCGCCTGGTTGTATTCTGGAGTCGAGAGGACGGCTCGGAGCGCCGCCGAGGAAGGAGCGATCGATGAATCGCGGGGATGCAGGAACCGGGGATGCGGGCGCCAAGATTTGCGTGTTCTGCGGTCAGGACTGCGCCGGGCAGCCGCGCGGCAAGGATCCAAAAGGCCGCTACTACCACACCGCCTGCCGCGAATCGGCGCACGCGACCAAGCCACCGGTCGTTTCGCGCGCCGCCGCGCCTTCTCGCTCGAGGGATGTGCCCGACATCTCGGGATGGGACGATCTCGGCCTCGACCTTTCCGCCGCCGAGGGCAATGCAGCCGTCGGAGCGTGCCCGCAGTGCGCGCATCCCATGGCGCAGAGCGCGGTGATCTGTGTCCACTGCGGATTTAATCGAGCGACCGGCGAACAGTTGCCGACGGCGCCCGTGGTGGCCCCGCGGCCGGCGCTGGCAGGAGCGGGCGGCCCCGGCTGGCCGCTGGTCATCGGCGTGATCTGCCTCGTGGTGGCCGCGATCGACATCGGCATGATCATCTTCAACAGCATGTCGTATATGGCGATCGAAGATTCGCAGCCCGAGGGGCAGGGCATGGGCGGCGTCAAGGCCATCGCTTCGGCAATCATTCCCGGCCTCATCGCTCTCTGGCTGGTGCTGGGCTCTCTGGGATTGCTCCAGCGCTCATCGACGGGCGTCAAGCGACTGCGACAATGGGCGTTCGTGAAGATCTTCATCGGGCTTGTCTGCGGCGGAATCGCACTCGTGGGCATCTCTGCGATCGAAGGCGCCGCGGAAGAATTCGCCCGCGATCAGAGCGTTGAGGACCTGCCGATCGGCGTGCTCAAGGCCACGCTCATCATTGGCATGATCTGGGCGGTCGCATTTCCCGCGTTTCTCCTGATCTGGTTCAAGAGACCGGCCATTGCGGCGGAAATCGCCCGCTGGTGATGCGGCCGGCGCTGCTCACGTTCCGCGTCGCGCCTCCAGGTTCGTGCATGCCGTGGACTTTCCATGGCGTGCAGCTACCCTCACGGAGTTTGCGCAGATTGCACGGGCTCGGAGACCCGTGCCACACACTCACGGCTCGGAGAGCCGTGGTACCACAGACATGCCACGCCGCGATGACATCCACACCATCCTGATCATCGGCTCCGGCCCGATCGTCATCGGCCAGGGGTGCGAGTTCGATTATTCCGGCACACAGGCGTGCAAGGCCCTGCGCGAGGAGGGCTATCGCGTCGTCCTCGTCAACTCCAATCCCGCGACGATCATGACCGATCCGGCCTTCTCCGATCGCACCTACATCGAGCCCATCACGCCCGAAGCGGTGCGCAAGATCATCGAGAAGGAATGTGGTGGTACGGGTCTCCGACCCGTGACTGGTGGGGCGGCTCTCCGAGCCGCCCGAGGCAGGTCGGAGACCTGCCCCACCATAAGCGGCTCGGAGAGCCGCTCCACCAGAGTCGATGCCCTCCTGCCCACCCTCGGCGGCCAGACCGCGCTCAACTGCGCCTGCGCCCTGTGGGATGATGGCACGCTGCAGGAATACGGCATCGAGATGATCGGCGCTTCCCGCGATGTCATCCACCGCGCGGAGGACCGCGAGCAGTTCCGCCGCATCATCGAATCGATCGGCCTGAAACAGCCGCGCTCCAAGACAGTCACCAACCTCGAGCAGGGGTGGGAGTTTCTCGAGGAGATCGGCCTGCCCGCCATCATCCGCCCCGCCTTCACCCTGGGCGGCACCGGCGGCGGCATCGCCTACAACCGCGGCGAATTCGAAGACCTTGTCCGCCGTGGCCTCGATGCCTCCATGATCCGCCAGGTTCTCATCGATCAATCCGTCCTCGGCTGGAAGGAGTTCGAGCTCGAGGTCATCCGCGATAAAAATGATAATTGCATCGTCATCTGCGGAATCGAGAACTTCGACCCCATGGGCGTGCACACCGGCGATTCCATCACTGTCGCGCCCATCATGACGCTGACCGACAAGGAATATCAGCGCATGCGCGATGCCGCCTTCGCGATCATGCGCGCCATCGGCGTCGAGACCGGCGGCAGCAACGTGCAGTTCGCAGTCAATCCGACAACCGGCGAGATGGTGGTCGTAGAAATGAACCCGCGCGTCTCGCGCAGCTCCGCGCTGGCATCCAAGGCCACCGGCTTCCCGATCGCCAAGATCGCCGCCAAGCTCGCCATCGGCTACACGCTGGATGAGTTGCGCAACGACATCACCGGCTCCACCAGCGCCTGCTTCGAGCCCTCCATCGACTACGTGGTCACCAAGATTCCGCGCTGGACCTTCGAGAAGTTCCCCGAAGCGGATGAGACGCTCACCACGCAGATGAAGTCGGTCGGCGAAGCGATGAGCATCGGCCGCACCTTCAAGGAATCGCTGCAGAAGGCGATCCGTTCAATGGAGGTCAAGCGCTTCGGCCTGGGTCTCGACAAGCATGATGAGTGGTTGAAGTGGAGGAGGAGCGAGGACGCCGGACCTGACGACCGAAGGGAGGAAGGTCCGGGTTCCTGGCCCATCCCGGAAGACAAGCTCATCCGCAAATTGACCGTTCCCAGCCAGGGCCGCCTCTATTACATCCGCTATGCATTCAAGATGGGCTGGCCGGTCGCGCGGGTTCACGAGCTGACCAACATCGATCCGTGGTTTCTCGACCAGATCGCGCAACTGTGCGAGTTCGAGGATGAGCTCGTTCAATACGCACGCTTGGAAGATGTGCCACGCGACACTTTCTTTCGCGCTAAGCAGCTCGGTTATTCCGATCCCCAACTGGCGAACCTCTATCTCGGCGACATCACGCCGGAGACAATTCTGCAGGTCCGCGCTTTCCGCAAGCACCTCGGCATCGAGCCGGTTTACAAGTTGGTGGACACCTGCGCCGCCGAGTTCGAGGCCGTCACGCCGTATTACTACAGCACGTATGAGATGGTGTTTGATTCCCCCGCCCTTGAGGGAGTGGGGAAGGGGGTGGGTGAACCCCTCGTGAAGTCGAATCGAACGACCCACCCCCCAACCCCCTCCCTGAGAGGGAGGGGGAGTCTCGCCGACGACGAAATCCGCATCACCAACCGGCCCAAGATCATCATCCTTGGCGGCGGACCCAATCGCATCGGCCAGGGCATCGAGTTTGATTATTGCTGCGTGCAGGCATCCTTCGCCGCGCGCGAGATGGGCTTCGAAAGTGTGATGATCAACTCGAACCCTGAGACGGTTTCGACCGATTACGACACATCCGATCTGCTCTTCTTCGAGCCGCTCACGCTCGAAGACACGCTCAACGTGATGGAGCGCCTCAACGGCGGCGGCATCGATGTGCCCAATCGCATGGGCGGCGTCGTCGGCGTGATCGTGCAGTTCGGCGGGCAGACGCCGCTCAACCTCGCGCACGGCCTCGTGGCCGCGGGCGTGCCGCTCATCGGCACTTCGCTCGATTCCATCGATCTCGCCGAAGATCGCGACCGCTTCAAGGCCATGCTCAATGAGCTTGGCCTGCGCCAGCCGGAATCCGGCATCGCGCATTCCCTTGAAGAGGCGGTCGAAATCGCCACGCGCATCGAGTATCCGGTGCTGGTGCGCCCAAGCTATGTCCTGGGCGGCCGCGGCATGGAAACCTGTTACGACGAACAGTCGCTCCGCCGCTATATGCGCGAGGCGGTGGATGTGTCCGAGCTCGCCAACGCGCCGGTCCTCATCGATCGTTTTCTCTCCGACGCGATCGAAGTCGATATCGATGTGGTCGCCGACTTTGTGCCGAGCGACCATCCCTTAGCCCCCGGCTCCGCCGGGGGGTCGAACATTCATGGGCGCGTCACGCAGGACAACCCCCGGGCAGAGCCCGGGGCTACTAAAGGTGGCGCTCCCGCCGCACGCTCGCGCGAACCTCATGGGGCCACAATTCCTCTCTCAACGGATGAGCCCCGCGCCCTGATCTGCGGCGTCATGGAGCACATCGAGGAGGCGGGCATCCATTCCGGCGATTCTTCCTGCACCATTCCACCTTACACCCTGAAGAAACCGCTGCTCGATGACATCAAAAATCAGGCGCGGCGCATGGCCGAGCGCTTGCGCGTGCGCGGTCTTATGAATGTGCAGATGGCCATCAAGGATGGCGTTCCTTATATTCTCGAAGTCAATCCCCGCGCCTCGCGCACGGTGCCCTTCGTCAGCAAGGCCAAGGGAGTTTCGTGGGCGATGACCGCCGCCAAGGTGATGATGGGCGCCTCGCTGAAATCGCTGAACGCTCGCGAGCTGCCCGACACCGGGTTCTACTCGGTCAAGGAATCGGTCTTCCCCTTCGCCAAGTTCCCGGGTGTGGATGTGGTGCTCGGGCCGGAGATGCGCTCGACCGGCGAAGTCATGGGCATGGACCCTTCGCTGCCCATCGCGGTGGCGAAGGTGCAACTCGCCGCCAGCCGGAGGATCCCGCTCACGGGGAATGTGTTCCTCTCCGTGCGCGACGCCGACAAGAAACACGCGCCCGAGATCACGCGCTCGCTGCTGGCGATCGGCTTCACGGTCTATACCACCGCGGGCACGCACGAGCTCCTCCGTTCGCGCGGCATCGAGACCATCGCCCTGCGCAAGATCAGCGAAGGCGCGCGGCCCAACATCATCGACCTCATCAAGAATGGCGAGATTCACCTCATCATCAATACTCCGACGCGCAAGGGCGCGCACACCGATGAAGGCAAGATCCGTGCCACAGCCGTGCGCGCCAGCGTGCCCATGGTGACGACGATCACCGGCGCGCGGGCCTTCGTCGCCGCCATCGCTGCTCTCCAGAAAGGCGCCTGGGGGGTGGCGGCCATCCAGGATTTCTTCCCCCACCTGACCCGAGAACCTGCGGTGGTGGAAGTGAAATCGCGCGAAGGCGCGCTGGTTTAGGAACACCTCAGGAAAGAGGATTGGTGGGGCGGCACGATCGATGCGCCTCGCGCGCATGGGATCGTAGCTGCGCAGATCGATTCCAAAATCCGCCGCGGCCTTCAGCGGCAGCAGGACGTTCAGCCAGCCGGGCAGAATCTCCTCGCGCTCTGCGGGCGCAAAGCCCGTGTTGGTCATCGTGAGATCGGTCCCCCCCGCGCCATCATCCATCAGATCGAAGACGACCTGGGGGCCGAAGTATTCGAGCGCGAAACGGCGCGACGGATCGCGCTCCAGAATCCGGCTCGTGGTTTCGATGCGTTCACGAAGCGGGAGTGAATGGCGCCATCGCGCTTATCCGCCTTCTCGGCCCAGAAGCACGCCCGCCCCGCGCTGGTGGCGAGCATGTCGTACGCACGCTGCGCCGACGATCGCAGGTGCCGCCGCCAGTTGATTGCGTCAGGAGTCGAATGCATGGTAACCCGTCAAGAGCCCCATCAATATTTCGTGTTTTAGCTAAAACTAGAAATAGCGACCCTACTTGATCATCCGGTCATTCGGCGAACGCAAGCATGCAGCAGGTGTCCGCATTGCGGAGGGAGACAGTCGCGCCTCGACAGGTCCGCAAAGCGGACCCTACGGCTGTTCACCGCCTTCTGGATTCCCGCCTGCGCGGGAATGACGAATCATCCCTCCGCGCCGCCTCGATCGATCCCCGTCGTCTCGCTCGGCGGGCTGAAGATGTCGAGCACGACCGTCTCTTCCTCCGCGAAGGCCGCATGCGGCACGTTGGAAGGCAGGTGCAGGGCTTCGCCCGCGCTGACCACCACATCGCGCCTTGCGCCGCCCGGGCCATCCTGCACGCCGAAGCGCAGCCGGCCGGAGATCACGCACGAAAACTGCTCGTTCTCGTGCGCGTGCATGGGCACATCGCAGCCCTTGTGCAGCGTGACGTGGGAGATCATCGCCTGCGCGCCGATGATCCGCCGCCTCTCGAGAAGCGCCATGGGAGTGTCGGCGGGGAGATTCTTCCACCTGATGTGATTCGCGGTTGACGTTGCCATTGCGAAAACTGTACCCGGTACGGTTTCTTCGTGAAAACTGTACCCGGTACGGTTTTTTTCATAGACTTGGGCCATGCCGGCCGCACTCGTCATCAACGCCGCGGGGATCAACTGCGATGCCGAGCTCGGCCGCGCCTTCGAGCTCGCCGGCGCGGATGCCGAGTTCATCCACCTCAACCGCCTCATGGACGAGCCTGATCTGATCGAGCGATTCGACCTGATCGGTTTGCCCGGCGGATTTTCTTATGGCGACGCCATCGCGGCCGGCCGCATCATGGCGGCCCTGATCCGCCAGCGACTCTATCGCCCGCTGGTCGAGGCAGTCGAGCGCGGCGTGCCCATCTTCGCGCCCTGCAACGGCTTCCAGATCGCCGTGCAGGCTGGGCTTCTGCCCGGCCCGGCGCCCGGCGAACCCTGGCCCGACGATCCGCCCGTCCCCACCGCTTCGCTGGGCGTTAACGCCTCGGGTCGCTTCGTTGATTGCTGGACGCGCATTGAGATTCCACCACCCGCGCAATCGCGCTGCGTATGGACGCGAAACGTCCACGGTAACGAACGCACGCTCATCCTCCCCAACGCACATGGTGAAGGCCGCTTCATTGTCGCGGATGATGATCTCATCGCGCAGCTCGAAGAAAACGGCCAGATCGCCCTGCGCTATCACTCGGAAGACAACTTCAACGGTTCATCAGCCCGCATCGCCGGAATCTGCGACGCCTCCGGCCTCATCTTCGGCCTCATGCCCCACCCGGAGCGCTACACGCGCTGGGAGCTGCACCCATTCTGGACGCGACTGACCGATGAGGAGAAGGCGGGTGATCCGCCCGGATTGCAGATCTTCCGCAACGCGGTCGAGCATGTAGCGAATCGTTGCGGGAACACGGTGATGGCGCGCCCCTGAAGGCGATGTACACTGCGCGAAGTGTCGTTCCTGACGCCGAAATATCTGCGGTATCGATCATTGAAGCACCAGTCGATGCCGGACATCGATTACGATCGCGCGTGCGCCGGCTGCGGATACAACCTCCGCGGGCTGAAGCTGGGAGGGCGCTGCCCCGAATGCGGGTTACACATCGAGCCAGCCGGAACGAGGAAAGCCGCCATAGACCTGATCGGGGGCGACGATCCTGCAATGCGCCGGCGGATGCAAAGGGGGTTTCTCGTTCTGGCGACGGGCCTCGCGGGGATGATCGCCATGCGACTCTGGATGATCGTTCCTTTTCCTCGACCGGCGTGGGTCATTATTGACGCGGCTTCTCTCCTGTTCGCCGTGTTGTGGTGCACGGGCGTCTGGCGGATCACGCCGAAGCAGCTCGATCACTATGGCCAACCCATGCAAACTGCCCGGCAGGCGGCCCGCATTCTTGCCTTGGCATGGCCGGCGGCATTCCTCGGCGTGATCTTGCTGGACACGACAGGGAATACCTCCCGGGCAAGTCTCGGCTATCAGGCATGGCAGATCGGCCGCACTCTGGGCGGCATCGGCGTCCTCGTGACACTGTACATGCTGGTCCTCCCCGCTTATGACGCCGCCCGCGATGATGTGTCGAAGTGGCTCATCACCGCATTCTGGGGACTTCTCTTTCTTTCCCCATTCATAGCGTACATCCCGCGCGGCATCGCGCCTGTGAGCGCTGGCTGGGTGTTTTATGGCTTCCTCGCGGTGTTCATTGTGGTCTGGGCCATCCTTGCCGCTATCGCCGTTCTTTGCCTGGTGGCGCTCTATCAGACGGCGGCGTGGAAGGGCGGCCACTTGGCGCGCTACGGCGCGCGCAGCGAGCGCATACGCGAAACCCGGGCCGACATCGACCGCGAAGTGCACGAGAAGATCCGGCCCTTCGGCGAATCCCCGCCGCCTCCCTGACGCCGCGTCGGAATGTGTCGATGGAGGAGTAGCACCAATTCCATTGACCCAATGGCCGCCGCGATCTCAACGCTCGTCGTGCCGGCCGCGCCCGACATTCGAGCGACAGCCACCATTTCGCGCGCGTGGCACAGCAACGCGATCAGGTCGAGCCGGCGGCGATTGTCTTCATGCCCGCTCCCGACTGCACCCACTGCGCCACCAGGTCCTCGAAGACGAACTTCATGTTGACGTTGGCGCCCAGGCCGCGCTCGGCATCGCGAACGATGTCGATGGCGCGCAGGGCGCGCTGCGGATCGTTCCCCCGCGCCACCGCATTCCGCAGCCGCCCGCGAGCGTGCGCGCTCAGCATCAGGAATACCCGCCGCGCGCCCTCGCGATTGGCCAGCTCCTTGCTCGCGTTTTCATCCTCATCCTGCTGTGACTTCGCGTACTCATCGACGACCTTCGCGATCGCTTCGCCCGACCCCGGGACGAACCGGCCGCGCTCCGCCTCGCGCATGATGGGCTCGATCACGCCCCGCCACTCGTAGAGGCGATCCTCGATCGCCATCGCCGCCATGCCGGGCGAACCCTCCGCGAAGCGGTCGATCCATTCGCGCATTTCGGGACTGAGGTTCGCGGCAAGCCCGCTCCGCTCCCACCACTCCCGCATCGACTCATCATCCAGCGGAAGAAAACTCACGCGCTGGGCCCGGCTGCGAATGGTCGGAAGCAGGCGGTCCGGAAGCGTTGTGATGAGGATGATGTAGGTGTGGGCTGGCGGCTCCTCGAGGGTCTTGAGGAGCGAGTTCTGGCCGTGACCGTCGAGCAATTCCGCCTCCTCAACAATGAATACCTTGGCACGCGCGAGTCGCGGTGAATGAAAGACCTTCGGCTCGAAGTAGCGATCGCCGGAATAGCCGCCCACCATGTGCTCGCGCAGCAGGTCGACAGGGATGTTGGAGAGCTTTTTGCGCCGCAGGTCCGCGTTGGCCGACCACGGCGCCAGATCGCGGCGGATGATGTGAAGGTCGGGATGCGTGCCTTCATCGAGCAGGTGCAATGCCCGTCCGCTGGGGTCACTTTCAGCCTCGAGCAGGATCTTCGCGAACTCGATGGCGGTGGTGAACTTCCCCACCCCCTGAGGCCCGGCGAAGATCCACGCGTGGTGCAGCCGGCTGCTGCGCAGCGCCTGCTGCAGAATTGCAACCGCACGAGATTGGCCGAGGATGGTGTGCATGGGGAGGGGCGGAGGGGCAAAGGGACGAAGGATGAAGAGATGAAGAGATGAAGAGTGTACTCGCCGCGAGTGACCACCACGTTAATCATGGCCGTGTTCGGTCCTTCCCCACCCGCATTCCGGGCATCCGAGGTCGAGATTTCCCCGCAGGTCATAGCCGCAACGGATACACCGACCGCGCCTCTCGCGCAACCACATCCGAACGACGTGAGTGTACGAGGCTCCCACCCAGAACAACACAAACCAAGCGCCTCCAAAGAGGAGCGTGTTCGAGAGAAACCCCACGGCGATCGGTTTCAATGGAAGAAGTCGCCGGCGAATGTGGATGGTTCCGCTATCGATGCCATCCAACTGAATGGCATGTTCGACGACGATCGATTCGAGAGGAGTCCACATTCCTCTGACAACTACCCTTGCCCTCATCGCGAGGCAGGGCCAGCCGTATGCATCATCAAAGATGGGTCCACCGACATATAGCGATTCAGATCCCCGAACTGCAGATGCGGTGCTCCAATTCGGCAGTGGCAATGATGGATCAAAGTCGGCCGATTCCGATCCAGTCAGATCACTGGTCCAATCTTCAAATTCCTCTCTCGTCGCGGCATCCTTCTCCTCTAGGACAACCCCTCGCCAGCCGGGGCGGGCGGCGGTCCGCGCTATGTGATAGGTGCCAGCCCGGAACCACGCAGTCATGCTGGCATCAGGTCCAAAATAGGCGCTCTGCTTCACGTAGAAAGCACATCCCCACGCCACCGCGACGGTCGTGATCGCGCCGAGAACGAAACAGAGCACGATGCGCACCAGCCAGCGCTTCATGAAGGGCAGTGTACCACCAGCGCTGACGATTCCCGGCGAAAGCGAAGCAGCACCAGAATGCACGGGCAAGCGCAGCGCTTGCCCATGGCACCCCTGTCTCCAGATCCGAGGATGGGGTGGTGGTGCGGAGGAGGGGCGGCAGCCCCTCCTCCGCGGAAGTACGCCATCGTCCCGAACGCTCCCTAACCCCATCTGCCTGCTGTGTTTACAGAATTGTCAACAAACTACTTGCCTTTGCACTGTTTGTTTGGTATCTTTTAGGTACCTGATCGGTCATCGCCCGCACGGCCGCGGCCGACAACACAACAACACGCGACGCCGCCCGGACGAAGGAGGCCCGCCGGCTCATGCCGAGGAATGGACAGGGGGGAATGATGCTCGCAGCAGCCTCGCAGCCCGAAGAAATCATTCATCACGCGGCCAGGCCGCGCCAAACCGGCACCGTGGTGGAACGAATCCATGCACACAACCACCCGCGCGCCACCCGCCGGGCTACACGATTGGCTGGGCAGGCACGTCAATCCCGGCCCGATCCCGACGATGCGGAACTTCGATCCGCCGGTGAAAGGCCGCGTCTTCATGCAGGCCCGAAGCACGCGCGACGGTCGCCTGATGATCTCGCGCACTCGCGGACCGCTGCCCAAGGCATCATGCAGCTCGCATCGTACCTGGCGCCGGCCGATCGCGACCTCGTGCTCGCGGTCTTCGCGCGGGGGCTTTCCGTCGCGGAGCTGGCGCGGGCGGCCGGGCAGCGGCAACGCACGATCACCCGCCGGCTGCGGCGATTGCTGCTTCACCTGCGCCGCCCCGAGTTCGCCTATGTCGCCGCCCACCATGAGGCCTGGCCGCCGCTGCGGCGGCACACGGCGTCGATCGTGCTTCTCCAGCGGCGCTCCCGCATCCATGCGGCCCGCGTGCTGCGCGTCTCGATCTACACCATCCGCCGCGAAATGGATGCGATCGCCATCCTCATCGAACAGGCGCGGGCGATGGGTCGCCTGATGAATCCGCTCGCGATCCCGCGCCGCGCCACCCAAGTCGATCTTCACGCCTCCGGCCGGGAAGGATCGGAGCGATGAAGCACGGAGCCGCAGTGCGAACCGCCGATGGGAATGATCGCGATCATGGCGCCTGCCCGAGCGTCGCGGTCACCATCGACCGGGTGCCGGCCATCGTGGCATTTCAACCGATTCCGAGCGATCGCGTGCTCGAAATCGCCGCGATGTTCGACCTGGATCTCGAGGAGCGCGCTGATGCGCGCCACGTCGAACGGCGGGGCTCGATTGGCGCCGCCTGCACGATCCCGCTGCCGCGCGGCGGCATCGTGTTCATCACCGGTCCCTCAGGCAGCGGCAAGTCGATGCTGCTTCGACGTATCGCCGCCCACCTCGGCGAAAGCCCCTTCGCCGCGCACGATATCGCCAGCGCGGCCAACTGCGCGATCCGCAATGATTTTGGTTTTTCGCTAAAAACCGAAATCGTTTCAGCCGGCGGGTCAGGCGAGAGATTGCAGCGGGCGGTCATCGATCTTTTCGACGATCTGTCGCTCGCGCAGGCCCTTTCGCTTCTGAGCCGGGCTGGACTGGCGGAAGCGCGCCTGCTTACCCAGCCCGCGCACCTCTTGAGCGAGGGTGAGCGATTTCGCCTCCAGCTCGCGCTCCTTCTTGCCCGGACGGAGGCGCAGAATCGCTCGAGAGGACCGGAGAGAATCAAGACGACGAACAGTGGCGCGGTCGTGCTCATGGACGAGTTCTGCTCGCCACTCGATCGCGTCACCGCGCACAACGTGGCTTGCAGCCTCCGGCGGTGGATCAGCACGACCAATCACACCTTCATCGCCGCCAGCGCGCATGATGACCTGCTCGAATTCCTCGAACCTGAAGTGCTGATTGCGACCTCGCTGGATGGATCGATCGCCGTCCACACCCGCAATGACGAGGGACTTGGCGAGTGTCTCGCCTGGCATCGAGAGGGCGAAGACAATGTGCTCCGCAGAAAAGGCATTGTCATCGAGGATGGTTCGATCGCGGATTACGATGCGATGTCGAAGTATCACTACCGCGCGGGCAGGCCCGCCACCATCGAACGGGTGTTCCGCATGGTCGAGCGCGGGCAGACGGTCGTCGGGCGCTTTCTCAGGCGCAAAAGCGAATCACAGGTTGTGGGCGCGCTGGTGCGCTCCTACCCGGCCCTCTCGTGCGCCATGCGCGATCGCGCTCTGGGCCATCGCTATCGCGGCCTGAGCCAGTCCCAGCGAGCCCGAATCATCAACGCCGAGTTCCGCACCATCAGCCGTGTCGTCATCGACCCGCGCTTTCGAGGCGGGGGACTCGCGTCGCTCCTTGTTCGCCACGCGCTCGATCGGCCTGCGACGCCTTGCACCGAGGCGCTCGCGGCCATGGGTCGCGCGCACCCCTTCTTCGAGCGCGCGGGCATGCAGCGATTTGAAGCTCCGCTCCGCAGGGAGGACCTGAGATTGCTGGATGCCTTGGCGCATGCGGGCGTCGGCAGTGGTGAGGCCCGCGATCTGGTCCTCCCCGCGCAACTCGCACAGCGGATCGCAAAGTTGCCGCAGCACGTGCGCGCTTGGGTTGGCAGCGAGATCGAGCGCTGGCGCTCAGCCTGCGAGGGTCTGCGGCGGAGAAGGCGCGCGACAGCACACGACGGAGCGCGCGACCAGTCTCATATCGATGACGTCATCGCGGCCCTCAAGTTGGCGCGCCGATGCATTGTCTCGCGACCCGTTTATTACCTCGCGGTCCATAAGGCAACCGCCCACGGGCTATCCCCGCGCCGGGACAAGCCCGGCGGCTAACACCTATTTACATCCTCACATCCTCACAACCCCATGCTCCACACACTCCCGCTTGAATCCCTCGTTCCTCATCCGGGCAACGCCAATGTCATGCCGCGGCATCTCTTCCGCAAACTGTGCGCGCATATCCGGCGCACCCGCCGCTATCCTCCGCTCGTCGTCCGGCCGCATCCCGATCCGGCCCGCGCCAACTCCTTCGAGATCCTCGACGGCCATCATCGGGCCCGGGCCCTGCGCGAGGTCGGCGAAACCCACGCGCGCTGCGATGTGTGGCAGGTCGATGATCGCGAGGCGGTTCTGCTGCTGCTGACGCTCAACCGCCTGGAAGGATCGGATGATCCCGCCAAGCGGGCCCGCCTGCTGGATGATCTGCGCTCGCTCGATTCGCTGCTGCTCGACCCGCGCGAAGTGGCGAAGCTGGTGTCGGAGGATGCGGCGGCACTCGAACGATTGAAGGAGCTGGCGAAACCGCCCCTCCTGCTCAGCGATCCGGCCGCCTTCGACCATGAGCGCGACATCGAGCCGGTGACGTTCTTTCTCACGCGCACGCAGCGGTCGCGGCTGCTTCAGCGCCTCGCGGCGGTATGCAGCGATCGCACCATGGCCCTCCTGCGATTGCTCGGCCTGGAAGAACATTCCAAAGATCCACAAGTCCACATCGGATCGGTCGGAACCGCGCCCATGACGCCGGAGTGACACCGCCTCCGCTGCCCGCTTTCACTTTCAACTTCGGGGTGTCTCGTGTTGCAACTGCCTGTCATCCATTCGTGTCTTCCAGCGCCGCGCAGCCCGAACCAGTTGCACGCCTTCATCGCGCGCACGATGGGGTTCGAGATTCCCCGCCGGCCGCTTGTGCCGGGTCATCAGACCCCGTTCGACTACCTGTGCCACACCTTTCTTGAACAGGGGGCCGGGACCCGCGCCGATGCCGCAGCGGAACATCGGCCGCGCGACTGCATCGTGTGGGCCAACCGTGGCGGGGGCAAGACGCAGTTCGGCGCCATCGCCACGCTGCTCGACATGATGTTCAAGCCCGGCATTCAGATTCGCATTCTGGCGGGTTCGTTCGAGCAGAGTTCGAAGATGTACCGCGCCCTGCGCGACATGCTGTCGCGGCCGCCCTTTATGCAACTGGTCGATGGCCACACCACCGGCCGGCACGTCGCCCTGCGCAACGGCTCGCGCGTGGAGGTGCTGAGCCAGTCGGAGCGCTCCGTCCGCGGCCACCGCGTTCACAAGCTCCGCTGCGACGAGATCGAGGAGTTCACCGATGATGTCTGGCGCGCCGCCCAGATGGTGACGCGCTCGGGCTGGTGCGGCGATCAATTCGTGCGCGGCTCGATCGAGGCCATGTCCACCATGCACCGGCCGTTCGGCCTGATGCAGCAACTGATCGATGAGGCCCGCGACGGGTCGCGCGTGCTGTTTCGCTGGAGCGTGCTGGACGTGCTCGAACGCTGCCCGCCAGAGCGCGTGTGTGCCACGTGCCCGCTGTGGGATGATTGCCAGGGCGGCGCGAAACAGGCGCGCGGCTTCCTGCACATCGACGATGCCATAGTGCAGAAATCACGCGTGAGCGAGGATTGCTGGCAGTCGGAGATGCTGTGCAACCGGCCGAGCGTGTCGCATCGCGTCTATCCCGAGTTCGAGCCCGCGCTGCACGTGAAGCCGTTCATGTTGAAGGCAGCGGGTGGCACGGTCGAGCCGCCGCGGCTCGCCCGTGTCGAATCCTCAGAACAGATCTACCACGGGCGATGCGAAGCGCATCGACCGTGCCACCCGTCGTTGCAGGGAGTGTGGCTGGGCGGCATCGACTTCGGCTATCGCGCGCCCACCGTCCTCCTTTGGGTGTGGCACGATCTCGTCGATGATGCGCTCTACATCGTGGATGAGCAGGTCGTCAGCGAGCGGACCGCCTCGGTCCACATCGAGAACGCGCAGCGGCGGGCGCACGAGAAGGGCTATGCGCAACTGGCCTGGATCGGGGCCGACCCCGCCGGCCACCAGCGGAGCGAGCACACCGGCAAGAGCACCATCGCGCTCTGGCGCGATGCGGGGTTCATGGTGCGCACCAGGGCGCACGCCATCGAGCAGGGCGTGGCCGCGGTGCGGGCGCGCCTCAAGCGCGCCGATGGCACGATCGGCCTCGTCGTTCACCCGCGCTGCGCAAACCTGATCGATTCACTGCTGAGGTACCACTATCCGCCCCAGCGCGAGCGCGATGACCAGCCCGTGAAGGATGGCCCCGACCACGCCTGCGACGCCCTGCGCTACCTCGTGTACAACCTCGACGGCCGAAGCGGGGGAGTCACTATCAGAGGATATTGACAAGGCCTCCATCTTCGATGGTGCGCTTCCACTGATGCCGCCTATCATCGACGGAGCAAATCTTGCGGAGTCGTCCCGAAAGGCACAATTGACAATCGGAACGAAATCGACCCGATGGGCATGGATCATTTCCTGTTTCGTTGTCGCTCTGCATTCACTGCTTGTCTGTGGCGTGGCTTGGGCGGTGGCAGATTCAATGGCGAATGGCTATTACGAATCTGAAATGTCGTGGCTGGCGTTGCGCTTCATCGATCTACCAGCAATGCTCGTCGCAGAGTGGTTTGCCGAGATGTCGATCTGGCCTGATAGTTTCTCTCCAGAAACCAGCAATGTGTTCTACCTTATCTGGTTTGGTCTGCTCGGCGGGCTCCAATGGTGGTTGTTGTCCTACTTCGGAGTGAGAGCGGTACAGGCGCGCCGCGCGCGAATTCGCGCGAGTGCAGTGCCATAAGGGACAGTCGCGGTCGCGCGACCCTTGACTTTACTCGCGTTCTCATTGGATTTGGGAGAGACGTCGGCACCACAAATTGATGCCGAGCCCTCTCACAAAGGTGAGCTCCGCTGAGCCATTGGAACCGGTGCCCCTAACGCAAAAAACCGCCCGGCGCGAAGCCGGGCGTCCCCTCCGTGGTCTCAATCACAAGATCTCTGCGTTTGCGCGTTTCTGCGTTTCTGCGTTTGTACGTTTACTTACCCGTTCGCCTCCGTCACGCTCAGAACTTCCTCGACGGTGGTGAGGCCACCCCTGACTTTCTTGAACCCGTCATCGCGCAGCGAGATCATGCCGCGCTCGGTGCAGGTTCGGCGGAACTCCGTGACGTTGGGGTTTCGCGCGATCACATCGCGCAGGAAATCGTCCAGGAGCAGCAGTTCGTACAACCCCAGCCGCCCCGAGTAGCCCGTCTCGCGGCACTTGCTGCAACCATTGCCGTGCGGCAACTCGGACGGAATCGGGCCGTGAATGGCGGCGGTCTTCGCCAGATGCTGGGCGGCTTCTACGCTGACCGGGCGGAGCTCCATGCACGATTCGCACACGCGCCGCACCAGCCGCTGGGCAAGGACGGAGTTCAATGCAGCGCCGATCAGGAACGGCTCGATGCCGATGTTGATCAATCGCGTCACCGACGATGGTGCATCGTTGGTGTGAAGGGTCGAAAGCACGAGGTGGCCGGTGAGCGCGGCCTGAATCGCGATGGTCGCAGTCTCGAGGTCGCGGATTTCGCCCAGCATGACCACGTCGGGGTCCTGCCGCAGCAGCGATCGCAGCACCGCGGCGAACGACATGCCGATCTTCTCGTGCGTCTGCGTCTGCGTGATGCCCGCGAGGTTGTACTCGACGGGGTCCTCGACGGTCGAAACATTCAATCGCTGCATGTCCATCTGCCGCATCGACGCATACAGCGTCGTGGTCTTCCCTGAGCCGGTCGGGCCCGAGACCAGAATAATCCCGTGCGGCTGATCGATCTGATTCTTCCAGGCTGTCAGAGTGTCGGGCTCGAAGCCGAGTTGATCCAGGGACACCTGGATCGAGCGATTGTCGAGGATTCGCATCACGGTCTTTTCGCCGTGCGCGGTGGGCAGGGTGGAGACGCGGAGGTCGAGCTTGCGGCCGAGCACCGTCGCGCGGATGCGGCCATCCTGCGGCAGGCGGCGCTCGGCAATATCGAGATTGGCCATGATCTTGATGCGCGAAGTGATGGCCGCGTGCATCTTCCACGGCGGGTTCATCATCTCGAACAGCACGCCGTCGATGCGGAATCGCACCTTCAGCTTCTTCTCGCCCGGCTCGATGTGGATGTCGGAAGCGCCTTCCTTGAGCGCCGTCTGGATGATGTGATTGACGTAGCGGACGACGGGCGAGGATTCCGCATCCTCGATGTCGGCGTCGGGCTTCTCATCCTTGTGTAGCTCGACATCATCCTCGTCAACGTCCGCGAGGATCTCATCGACATTGTAATCCTGCGTTTCCTCTTCGGTGGCGGTTTCGATGAAGCCGCGGATATCGTCCGCGGTGACGAGCACGTGCTTCACCGACATCACTCCGAGCCGGCGGCGAATCTCGTCAAGGAGAAACACATCGTCCGGGCGCACGGTGCCGATCACCGCCCGATTGCCTTCGTGGCGGAGGGGCAGCACAAGATTCTCGCGACAGAAGTCCAGGCTCAGCCGTGACAGCCAGCGCGCATCCACGGCGTTGTCGTTCGTAAAGTCGATGCGTTCGAAGGGCAGCCGCATGATGGTGGCCAGCCGCTCCTGAATCGCGGCGTCGTCCACGCCCATGTCGCGGAGCACTTCCTCCAGCCGCTTGCCCGGCGTCTGCCTCTGAACGCGGACGGCGTTGGCGAGCTGCTCGGGATTGATGACCTCATCGCGCAGGAGGATTTCGCCGAGGTCGAGCGTGGCGGGACCCGATTCCGCGAGATCGAAGAGCCGGGCCGCGGAGGCAATTTCCACCAGCGAGCCCGCGGAAGCGCCCGCAGCGGCGCCGGCCCCCTCCGGCTGGCGCGCGCCGTTCGCGGGCTTCGCGCGGCCCGCGGCGGGGGCGAACCCCGGCTCGCGCGGCGCATCGGGATCCTCGGTCGCCAGATCGCTCAGAAGTTCATCGAGATTGAAGTCACCCACCGCTCACCTCGAATGCTCGAATGAAGGATCAATCGCGGATCAGACGCAGCGCGACGTCGTGTGTGAGGCCGAGGTCGGGCCGCTCGCCCCGGATCACCACCAGGCCCTGCGTGATTTCCGCGATGCGGAATTCGACCGACAGGCGCTCGTCCGCGAGCAGGTCGCCTACGCGCACCACGCGCCCGCTGATGTTGGCCATCGGTTCCGCGCCGCCCATGACCATGAGCAGGCGGAGCTTGGTCGCCTCGGTCTCAAAGAGCTTCTTGGCGTCCTCCCGGGCCTGGGCGATGCGGGCCTGGGCCGCGTCGCTCCCATCATCAACGGGGACATCGATGGCGTCGGCCCGCTGTTCCAGGGGAAGGGGCACGAAGGGGTTCTTCTGAACGTCCTCCAGCGGCACCTGCCGGCCGATGCGATCGTCCAGCAGCACGGCGCCGGCGTCTTCGACGGTCAATTCTCCGGGCTGGCCCGAACCGCCTTCGCCCGAGATCGAACTCAGGAACGACTCGATGGTCTTCTCGAGACCGGTGTCGGCGCCGCCACCCGCCATGGCGGTCGCCAGCGACCGCATGGAGTACAGACCGACGCCCGCGAGCGCAACAACCAGCAACAGCAGCAGCGTGCTGGAACTCACCTTCTTCTTTCCGGTCTGGTCGAGGATGGCGTCTGCCGGGGCTTCGCCGTCGAACCCCGTGCCCAGCGGCATCTGCGACTCGCCGTTGCGCGCCTCGGTGGGAAAGAAGATCGAATTCTCCGAGTCGTTGTGAAATTCGGCTTTCACGACTGTTCCCCTTGCTTGCCCGGATCGCGGCGTGCCGCGGCCGGTGACCCATCACCGCGACGCGACCGCCGCGCCCGCGGCATCGGCCTCGGACTCGTAATAAATGCTCAGAACGAACTCCGTATCGATGGCCCCTCTGGGCAGGACCTCAGGCTCGGGACTGCCCGGCCGGCCCTTCTTCTTCGCAAGGTCGGCGCGCCAGATCTTGATCTGGTGCACTCGCGTAATGCGCTGAAGCTGCTCCAGCTCCAGCAGGAACTGGTAAAAGCCGTCGAAATTGCCGGTCATCTCGATCTTGAGCGGCAGTTCCATGTATGCCGCTGCTGGCACCGCCGGCTCAGCGTGCGTGGCCAGAATCACCAGATCGTTCTTCTTGGTGAGATTCCAGACCTGCTCGAGGATCTCCTCGATGCCCTGCTCGGAAGGCAGCTTCTGCTCGATCTCCTCGACGGCGGAGCGCCACTCTTCGATGGCGGCGCCGATGTCCTCGATGCGGCGCGACACCTCGCGGAGCTGCTCGAGCTTTTCAGTCTTGTTCTCGATCTCGGCGCTGGCCTGGCGGATCTCCTCGTTTCGCGGTTTGAACACGAAAATGAACGAGGCCACCGGCACCGACAGCAGCACGATCAGAAACACTAGTTCACGAAGTCCGAACTTCATTTCACTGTCCTCCTTCGTTCTGACCTTCGGCGGCGCCTTCGCCTTCGGGCAGCGTGAACTGCCGGCCGGGGGTCATGGGATCGCGCATGGTGCGCGGCACCATCAACGGATCCACCTTGCGGATGTCGGCGTCCAGCGCCAGGCGCATCTCGATGCGGAACTCGCGCAGCACCTGCTCGTTGATCGTGATCTGGACGGAATACTTGAGCGTGACGTCGCGCAGCAGCTTGTAGGCGTTGAGCTCCGTGATGTAGCGCGACACCTCCAGGTCGGTGGGCGCGATCCCCACCATGATGATGTCGGTCACGTATTTTGGCGCCTCGACGGTGCGTGTTTCCTGGGCCTCCTCGCGGGTGGCGATGCGCTCCGGCGCGTTCTTGTCCTTGAGCGACTGCGTCCTTTCCGTGGCCTTGGCGGGAGCGGGCTTGACCGGCGTCGACTTGATCTCGAACTCCTGCAGCGACAGCCGTGTGGGCATGCGGTTGATGAGCTCGGCCAGCAGGATCGAACGCGGCACGCGCTCCACCAGGGCCGTGGCCAGCTCCGCCTTGTGCAACATGCGATCGCGCTGGGATTCCAGCTCGTTCAGCTCGTCGATCTTGAGCGCGGCGTCCTTGTATTGCTGATTGATGGCGCCCTGGGCCTCGCGGATCTGCGACGCCTGGCGGTTGGTGACGAGGAACGCCCCGAACACCGCCGCCATCACCACCACAAACAGCGTGAGCGAGATGACGTTGGTGCGCCGCTCCGCCAGCTTGGCAAGGTAATCCTCGGGAAGAAAGCTTGCGTCCTTCATGATCGCGGTCCTTCATTCACGAATGCTCGACGCCGGCGCACAGGCCGCACGCCACCGTCCAGCCGGGAAGCATCGTTCCCGGTTTGATTCCGATCACCGAACCGGCTTCAAACCCCCGCATCCGGCCCAGCGGGTCGGCCAGGATCGGCTTGACATCCAGCCGCTGCGCGATGCGCCGGCAGAACTCGAGGTGATTCGCCTCTCCGCCCGCGAAGATCGCCTGGTCGATCCGCCGCTGGCCGAAGTGCACCTGGTGATATCGCAGGCACATGGCCAGTTCGTCGGCGATCGATTCCACGATTTCCCCCGCCTCGGGCATGAGCGCTGCGCCGCCGCTGGCGCCGTCCTTGCTCAACGATGAGATGAGCGAGCGCGGCTGCTGGTCGCTGCGGCGATCCATCGCGGTGGCGGTCGAATCGCGCCGCCCGCCCGATGATCCCGCCCCCGCGAGCGCCGCCTGCGGTGCCCGGTTCATCGCGTCCGTTCGACTGCGCTCGTTGCTGAACACCGCCAGCTCCGCTTCGGATTCCGCCCGGAGGATGGCCCGCGCCGCCGAGACATCGCACCCTCGAACCGCCGAGGCGGCCCGCTCGATGTGCATGCCGCCAAGGCTGATCGTCTTGGCGAAAAACAACGATCGGCCATGGCTGATCGCAGCCTTGGTGCTCGCCCAGCCCAGATCGACGACGAGATGGATCGACTCCGAATCCTCCCGCCGTCGCGTGAGATGATTGAACGCCCACGAGATCGCGTGCTGCTCGGTATGAACGCCCACGACCTCTAGCTTGCACTTCTTCAGCAGATCGATGTGCCGCATCACCACGTCCTTGGACACGGCGAAGCAGATGGTTTCCTTCCTGGTGGTGCCGTCGCGCACGATCTCGGCGACCTCCGCGGTGCGAATGACCAGGTTGGACGCCGCGTAGCCGGTCTGGGTCATCAGCGTCGAGTTGATGAACTCCTCGCCCACGATCGGTCCCGAAGTCGGCGCCTGCACGTGCTGCACGAAGGTGTGCACCGAGGGAATGCTGAACATGGCGCGCTTGCCCTTGAAGCGCAGCTTGCGCAGCAGGATGGGAATCTGCTCGCCCAGAAACTGCATGCGCGCGCTCAAGTCGTGGCGCATCGCGTCGGGAATCTCGAGTTCCGCAGCCGCCACCAGCGTGGGCGGGTCGTCCGGCATCACCTGGAGCATCTTGATGCTCGCGGCGCCGAAATCGATCGCGATCGGCAGCGCCTGGGATGAGAACATGGAAATCGCCATTTCGCCTCCGATCGATGCCCGGCGCGGAAACGCTCCGCGTGTGCGGCTGCCTCCAATTTCCGCCGGAGCCGCTCCCTGCCCATCGACCGGTTTCGCCGCGCGGTTGAGGACCGAACGATCGAAATCTCTTTCCAGGACCTCCGCGCGGGCCATTCAACCCACGCCGATTCAGTTTGTCTGATAACGGATCGCTGTCAAAGGCATGTCCGTGCGAGGCTCTCGCGCACCGAGAGGCCACATTCTGGCGCCAGAAATGGTGCCCAAATTCGACCCTCGACGAAAAATTTTTCCCGCGATTTTTGACCCCGTGGCGCGGGTTTTCGACGCGCTAGGCACCGGAATCGTCAGCCAATTGTGGTCCCTGCCTCCCCCTATGGAGGCACGCAAAGCCATGTACAACCTCGACCCGTTTTCCGACATCCCCCTCACCGAACCGCTGCTCGAGCACCTGATCGTTCACCACGAGCTGGTCATGCTGCCGCGCTACGAGCGGCTGTGGCGCTACTTCCGCAATGACCTCGCCGCCCCGGATGCCGAAGGCGGTTCCGGCATGCCGCCTTCACAGTGGGTTGGTCTGCCTGCACGCCTGCGCGACAAGCGCCGGCCGGAGATCGACGATCGCTCCCGCCGCGAGGTGGTCATCGAAAACGACATCGCGTGGCGCATTCACACGCTGGTCGATTTCATGTTCCCCAGGGCGCCGCGCCTCGTGAGCAAGGCCCGCGATGCGCAGCTTCGCGCCCGCATCGAGTCGGTTCTCGAAGCCGTGTTCGAGCGCAGCGGCGGCGTGCAGCTCTGGCAGGATGCGGCCCTGCTGGGGGGCGTGTACGGCCACGTCGATTTTCTCGTCGAGTGCAGCGATCTCTTTCGTGTCCGCCGGAACGGGCAGGGGAATGGCGGGATATCCTCGGGCGCCGAGGAGAGTCCCGGCGGGGAGGCCGCGTCAAACCTTCTCACAAGCGCCGGGCGCGCTGCGCCCGAATCGCTCATCCGCATCGAGGCGGTCGAGGCGCCCCGCGCCATTCCCCTGCTCAGCCCGGCCGATTACCGCGCCCTGGATGCGTACATCATCCACTACGAACAGCCGCGGCACGGCATCGTCGAAGAAGGCCTGCTGCAGCGCCTGCTGGTGCGCCGCTTCGCGCCGCGCTCGTTCCTGCGCAGCCGCCGCGCCACCACCACGATCACCGACATCTATTCCGCCACCCACCGCCAGCAGTATGAGGATGGCCGGCTTGTGATCGAAGAGCGGCACCCGCTCGGCCGCATTCCCGTCATCCACGTGCAGAACCAGAGTCAGCCCTTCCGCTACGAAGGGCTCAGCGATGTCGAGCCGCTCATTCCGCTCCAGGATGAGTTGAATACCCGCCTCTCCGACCGCGCCAACCGGGTCACCATGCAGTCCTTCCGCATGTGGCTGGGCAAGGGCATCGACGGCTTTACCGAGCGCCCCATCGGCCCCGGTCAGATGTGGATGACCGACAACACCGATGCGTCGATCGAAGGGTTCGGCGGCGATGCCGATTCGCCCTCCGAGAAGGCGCACATCGAAGAGCTGCGCGAGGCCCTGGACAAGACCAGCGGCGTCACGCCCGCCGCCGCCGGCCACATCAAGGCCAAGGTCGGCAACCTCACCTCCGAGAACGCGCTGCGCATCTCGCTGATGGGCACCATCGCCAAGATCAAGCGCAAGCGCATCACCTACGGCCGGGGCATCGCGGAAACCGCGGAACTCATCCTGCACGCGCTCGACCTCAGCGGTTCGCTGCGCACGGCGAAAGAGGATCGCGCCGTCGAGATCGTCTGGCCCGACCCGCTGCCCGCGGATGAATCGCGCCGCATCGAGGATGCGCTGCGCAAGGCGCAGCTCGGCGTGCCGCTCAAGACCCTCCGCGCGGAACTGGGCTACGGGGACTGACCTTGTCAGTCCCTGCGAAGCCTCCGCGCCCACGCGGAGGAATCCGATCAACAGCACTTCTGCTCAAGGGAGATTCACTCATGCCGGATCAGATCAATGAAACGAACGATTCGCCGGTCGATCCCGAGGCGCTGCGGACCTTGCTCGCGGCGCGCGAGTCGGAAATTGCGCGCCTCAACAGGCGAATCGACATCGATAACGCCCTGCGCGAAGCACGCGCGATTGATGTGGAGGTCGCCTCGATTCTCCTGGAGCGGGCCGTCGAGAGCACTCCCGGCGGAGCAGGCATCGTCAAGGCGGTCGATGAGCTTCGCAGGCGCAAGCCGTTTCTCTTCGAACCCCCGCGCGCCCGCCCCATCGCGCAGTCGCCGCGAAGCCCGCAGGCCCCGCCGCGCGACCTGGAGCGCGCCGCCGCCGATGCCGCCTCCACCGGCCACCGCACCGACCTGCTGCGCTATCTGCGCCTGAGGCGCAAGCGCGACTGAGTTTGAAGTTCGTGGTTCGTGGTTCGTGGTTCGTCGTCCCTCGCTCCGTCCCTTCATCACTTCATCACTTCACCCTTCATCACTTCACTTCTCATCACTCTCACAAGGAGTCACACACCATGTCCTTCACCGGCAAAGCCACCTGGTCCGCGGGCGCAACCCTGCCCGAACTGCTCGAAGATGTCAGCGACATCATCGGCCTCGTGAGCCCGCACGAAACTCCTCTGCTCGATCTGCTGGGCGATGGCCCCCGCGCCGCCACCAGCACCGTTCACGAGTGGCTGGAAGATACGCTGCTGCCCAACACCGACGCGATCAACGATGCATCGTTCGTCAACCCGCTCACCGACACCACCTTCACGGTGGATAACGGCAGCCGCTTCCGCGTCGGCGATCAGATCCAGCTCGAGGGCGGCGGCGAGGTCATGCTCGTGACCGCCATCAGCGGCAACGACCTGACGGTGACGCGCGGCTACGGCGGCACCACCGCCGACGCCCTGGCCGACAACGCCATCATCAATATTCTCGGCAACGCGGCCCTCGAAGGCGCCGATGCCACGAGCGCGCGCTTCACCAATCGCGTGCGCAAGCAGAACTACACGCAGATCTTCACCGCCACGGTGGAGGTCTCCGGCAGCCAGCTCGCAGCGCACACCATTGGCCTCGCGGACGAGATGGACTATCAGAAGCAGGAGCGGATCCGGGAGCTGCTGCGCGACCTGGAGAACTGCGTGATCAACGGCGTGGCCGCGGCCAGCAACCCGCAGGGCGACGCCTCCACCCGCCGCACCATGCGCGGCATCCGCAGGACAATCGCCACCAACATCTTCCAGCCCAACACCGGCCCCATTCCGCCGGGTGACGGCGCCGGCAACGACATCCTCAACGAGAAGGTGCTCAACGCCGCGCTTCGCGAAATCTGGGAGCAGTCCTCCGGCCGCATCGACACCATCCTCTGCAACGGCCTGCAGAAGCGGCGCATCAACCAGTTCATCTCGACGAATCAGCGCTTCGTCGAGCAGGATGACCGCTTCCGCTCCCTCGTCGATGTGTACGAGAGCGATTTCGGCGTCTGCCGCGTGGTGATGAGCCGCTGGGTGCCCGCCGACCTCGTGCTGCTGCTCGACAGCTCGCGCGTCGATGTGCTGCCGCTCTCGAGCCGCTCCTTCCACTTCAAGCCGCTGGCTTCGACGGGCGACCGCGAAAGCGGCCAGCTCATCGGCGAGTACACGCTCGAATTCCGCAACGAGAACGCGCATGGCGTGATCAAGGCCCTGAGCACGAGCGCGGCGTAACGCAACCACGATCCAGCGATGCCGGGGCGGGAGACCGCCCGGCTCGCTTTCACTCATCCACGTCCGCACCTTTTCACATTTTCACATTGTCACATTGTCAGGATCCCCCCGTGCTCATCAACGACATCGACATCCTCCGCATCGAGCCGCGTGTGTTCATCGACTGCCAGGCTGCGGCGACCAAACTCATCTCCGGAACGGATGGCGCCCTCAGCGGCAGCACGTTGACCAGCGCGGGATCGAACTTTGTCAATGCCGGGATCGACGGCGGTCACGTGGCGGTCGTCAACAACGAAGCGCTGGAGGTGGACAGCCGCACCAGCGCCACGGCGCTGGAGCTCAGCCGGCCGCGGGCGGACTCGGCGGATGCGAAGATCGCCCCCGGGCCCGGCACGGCGCTGTCGTTCTCGATTCTCACGTTCGAGCGCCGCACTCTCGCCGAGGAGGCGTGGGTGCTGGGCGCGCTTGGCATCGATCCCTCCCATCCCGTCGATCCACTGGATGAGCTCGCCATCGTCGATCCGTCACCTGTCGAGCGCCTGATCGCGCTGCGCGTGATCGCCCGCGCCTTCGAGATCGCATCGTCGCAGAGTCCCGCCGATGCCGCCCTGGCGGCCCAGGCCACGCTCTACCGGCGGCTGGCAGGCGAAGAACGCCATCGCACGATCGCCTACCTCGACCGCGATGGCGATGGCGTTCCCGACACAACCCGGCGCATCGATGTCGTGCAGTTCACTCGCGCCTGACCGGAGGACACCAGTCACGCCCCCCGGTAGGTAGCTCTCACCGCCCCTCACCAAACATCGCATTCCCGCCCCGCACGCCACCATGCCTGATCCCGGAATTGTTTGTGTTTTAGCTAAAACCCAAACCATGCAGATCAACATCGATGACTGATTACCGGTTCATACGGAACTTTGTGTATCTGATCGGCGGCCGGGCGCAGAAGACCGGCGCCGACACGGGGATCATGCGCCTCTGGGCCATGCTCTTTCGCTGGCGGGCCGAGGCGCGCAGCCGGGGCGACGCATTCACCTTCATCATGCCGCGCGAATGGAACGATTCGGTGCGCGAGATGGCGGCCCTGCTGCAGCGGCACAGCGTGCCGGCGCGAGATCGCCGCGTGATCATCGCCGGATACTCCTGGGGCGCGGGCTTCGGCGCACCGCGCCTGGCGCGCGAGGTCAAACGTGCGGGCGCGATCGTCGATCTCCTGATCCTCATCGATCCGATCTATCGATCGAAGCTGCCGCTGGCGTTCCGATTGCTGGCCTTCACCACCTGGTTCGGCATCCGGATTCCGGCCAACGTAAAGGAGGTGCTCATCTACAGGCAGCGGCGCGATGCCCTCAAGGGCACGCGCGTGCGACTCGACGACAGGCATCGCACACGCATTCTGGCGGACACCGATCTCACGCCCGCGGGCGTGACGCACCACTCAATTCAGTATCACGTTCCCATGCTGCGGGAGTGCTTTGACCGGATTCGCGGCCTGTTCGCAGGGGCGACCAGTCATCGACCGGGCACTCCACACTTTCGAGGAGGACTACCATCATGCAGGGGCTGACCACGATGTGCAGGACCAGAGGAATGAAACGAATCATACAGTTCTTCCCGATCCTGGCGGCGTGCGGCCTGCTGGCGGGATGTCCGGCCGCCCCGCCTTCAACGGAAGCGCAGAGCGCAGCCACTGAGGATGCCCAATCTGCGCACGAGCTCTCCGAAGTCCGGGAGGCAATTGATTCGGTCAACTCCAGGCTCGATTCCATCGAAGCGCGCCTGGCTGCGCTGGAGCGCGAAGCCCTCGCCGCGCCGGGTGCCAAGCCGATGAGTGAGTATGTCGATGGCGCGGAATTGAGTCCGCAGGAAGATTCGCTGGCGCGCCAGGTGCAGCCGCTCCGCGCGATCCTTCAGGGCGATGCTGCACTTCCCGAGACCCAGGATGATCCTCAAGGTGATGCCGCATTGAGCGATGAGCCAGGCCCCATGCCCATCGCGGGCTGGAACTGGGTTCCGTGGCAGGAAGTCACAGCGGGAATGCGCCTCGGAGTCGTGGCGTTTCACATCGACGGCATCGACCGCGTCGAGTTTCACTTCGCGCAGGCGCCCGGGGCCACCGGGCAGGAGTGCGCCGTGGTGGTCATGAACGAGCCATCGCTCAACGAGGCGAGCGGAACGGTGGAATACCACGCCGCGGTTCCTGAGGGTGTGGTGGAAGTGAGCGCCACGGTCTACGGCAAGCGCGGCCCGCCGCGCGAGCTGGGCGTGCGCCCGTTCAACCCGCCGCGCGACGATGTGCTCATTATCCACGGCCAGCGCATCGAGGGGCCGATCGACCCCGCGGGAAAGAAGCACCTCTGGCTTCAGAATTGTGAACTCGTGGGCGGCGGGCACTGGATCGCCACGACTTTTCAGAGCATCTATGCCATCGACTGCCGGGCCAGCGGCGTGGACCGGTTCTTCCAGAAGGTGGAGCTCGTCCGCAACTGTACCGTGGACGGTTTTTCCAGCGACGCCTTCCGCGATTGCAGGATGGTCATCAACTGCACCGCGGCCAATCAGACCCGCGTGAACGATGTGCATCCCGACGTTGTGCAGTTCTATCAGGCGGCGGAGAACGCGATCGTCTACGGGCTGACGGCGGTGGAGAACATCGGCGATCAGGGGATCTTCAGCCGCGGCAAGGGCGTCGAGCACAAAGGCGTCGCCATCGTCAACTGCAAGTTGAATCTCAGCGGCTTCCCAGCGCAGAACCAATGGGGCACGCGCACGCATCATTTCATCGTCGAAAGCAATGAGTTTCTTGGCGCGCCCTTCACCATCAACATGGATGACACGGTGGCCACGGGATTTCGCGGCAGCACGTTCGTCGCCTTCCGGAACAACACGTTCCAGTGGGTGAAGATCCTGCCGGATGATGCATCGGTGCGCGCGGCCTTCCGCGGCAACCGGTTCATCAACCGCTGGCCGGCATACGTGAGCGACCGCGCCGGCAAGGAGGTGGGCGACCTGATCGGCGCGGAAGCGACGCTGATTCAGTCGCCCCATTAGCCCCCGGCTCGACTCGACTGTCTTCGACGCTGAGCTCAGACGAAGCGAGCTCGCCGAAGTCCGCCGGGGGGTCGAACAAGAGTGTGCGCCCGTTGCCGATCGACCCCCGGCCAGAGGCCGGGGCCAACGAAGCGTGGAAACGTTCCCGTGGAATCCGAACTTCTTGTCCATCTCAGCCAGTTCGGCGCGGCCGGGCTCATCGGGTTCCTGTGGGTGCTGGAGCGGCGACATGCCGCAACCCGGGATCGCCAGCTTGATGAAGCCCACCGCCGGATCGTCGAGCGCCAGCGCGAGGCGGATGTGCTCATCGCCGTGGTTCGCGAGAACACCCGCGCCGTGGCCTCCCTGCGCGCAGGCCAGGAGCGGCTGATCGACCTGCTGCACATGATCATGCACATCGATCGAGGCCGGCCCACCAGCGGCCGGGAATCGACCACTCCCGCCGACCGCGCCACTTGCAGCGCGAGCCGGTGAGACGCTAGGCTCTTCGCGCGTGAGAGTGCCCGGACAGACTATTCTTACTGCGGCCCTGCTGGTAGCGGCGTGCTGCGCGCTGGTTGGCTGCCCGCCCCGCGAAGAGGAAACGCCGCCGGGCGACAACTCGGGCACGGGCGGCGAAGCCGGCGCGGCTGGCGGCCGGGAGTGGCTCTTCTGGCCGCGCAGCATGCGCATCCACCCCGCCACCATGATCCGCGAGGATCGCGACACCGGCCTGCCCATGATCGAGGCCCGGCTGGAGTTCCGCGATCAGCTCGATCACCTCACGAAGGCCATGGGAGAAGTCAGACTGGAGCTGCACCATCACGATCCGGGCGAGAGCGATGATCAGCCGCTGCAATTGTGGAACGCGGACCTGCGCGACTTGGCCGAAAACCGTCTGCACTGGGACCACGTGACCGAAACCTATCTCTTTCGGCTGGCGCTGGAGGATGTGGCGGATCAGCCCGGGCCGTGGTTCCTGCGGGCCTTCGTGCTTTCATCCGACGGCCGCCGATTCCGCGAGGTGATGCGCGTGAAGTAAACGCACAAACGCGCAAATGCACAAATCAGATGATCAGTGGCACAGGCGTCCCGCTGCTCTGTAGAAACCATCGAAATCAGGGTGCCATGGGGTCGCCGCGGCGACCTTCGCTTGCCCGTGGCGCATTTTCTTCGAGCGCCGAGCCACGGGCAAACCGGAGTTTGCCCATGGCACCCGAAGATGTCTACAGAGCAGCGTCCCGCCTGTGCCACTGAAACGGTTTATTCGATCGCGCCGACCTGGCGATACTTCTCGAGATATTTTTCGTACAGGCGCTTGTGCCGGCTGCCGAGATCGATGGTGCGCCCGTCGATGAAGGCCAGCACGGTGTCGCTGGAAATCTCCAACGGGTCGCCGGTGGTCACGATGAGCGTGGCGCTCTTGCCGGTGTCGAGCGAGCCATAGCGATCGGCGATGCCGAGCACCTCGGCCGCGGATGATGTGACGGCCGCGAGGGCCGCATCCTTGGGCAGTCCATACGCGGCGGCGGTGGCGGCCGCGTAGGGCAGCGATCGCTCGTGCGCGGTTTCTTCGCCTGACGCGATCGCGAAGCGCACGCCCGCCTCGTGGAGTTTCGCGGGCAGTGTGTAGGCGGCGTCATAGGGATCATGCGCCCGCGCCGGAAGGCGATGCGTGCCCCCGACGATCACGGGCACATCGTGCTTCTTGAGGATCGGGATCGCCTCATGGGCCTCAGTCCCGCCCACAATCACCGGGCGCAATCCGCGCGACACCGCCCACGCAACTGATGACTCGATCTGGCTGGCGGAATTGGCGCGGATGAAGATGGGCTGCTCGCCCTTCATTGCCGCCTTCATGCCTTCAAAGCGAAGATCGACAGGCAGGGAGGGATCGGCCTCACGAGCCTCGAAATACGCCGTGGCCTCGTCGAAGAAGCGATCGATCTTGTCAAGGTTTTCGGCGACGCGGCGGCGCTGATCTTCGGGATTGCTCCGCATCCAAGGCGCATTGATGGGATCGGTGCGCGGCCAGTTGAGGACCAGCCCGGCTTCGGGCTCGATCGCCATCTGCTCCCACGTCCAGCCGTCGAGGCGGAGAATAGCGCAGCGGCCGGAGACCAATCCGCCCGAGGGAAACGTCGCGGCCACCATGATGCCGTTGGCGCGCGTGACGGGAATGAGATCGCTGTCGGGATTGACCGCCAGCACCGCCCGCACTTCGGGCGTGAAGTCGCCCAGCTCGCGGAAATCCTGCGTGACATCCACCGCGCCGACTTCGGTCAGGCCGAGCTGCGTGTCGCAGGAGATGAGGCCGGGATACACGTGCAGGCCATCTCCGCCGAAGCGTTCGGCACCTTCGATGTCCGGGGCCTGGCCCTGGCCGAACTGCGTGATCATGCCGTTGTCGAAGACGATGTAGGCGGGCGCTGCGATGGTTTCGCCGGGGCGGATGTGGATGGTGGCGTTCTCGATGATGACAGGGCGCTCCTGCGGCGGGGCGGGCACCTGCGCGGATTGGGCGAGCGCGCTACCGGAAAGGAAGCAACCACTGAGGGCACAGAGAGAGAAATGTGACTTCTTCATGATGTTGGCACTCAGAACGGAATGTCGAAGCTGCTGCCGAAGACGTCGCCGGGCAGCTCGTCGGGCTGCGCTACCTCGGTCGTCGGTTTCTTTGTTTCTTCGGGCTCGCCGTGCGAGAACGAGAGGATGGTCTGGATGAGTCGCTGGCGTTCGCGCGTGATCTCTTCGCGCATCTTGAGATCATCTTCGAGGGAGAAGTACCGCGCGCCTTCGATCCACGTCTGCTCGCAGCGGGTGTAGGTCGAAAGCGGATCGCCCGACCAGATGACGAAGTCGGCATCCTTGCCCACCTCGAGCGAGCCGGTGCGGTCATCGATGCGCAACTGCTTCGCCGGATTGAGTGTGACGAACTTGAGAGCTTCCTCCGGCGTCAATCCTCCATAACGCACCGCCTTTGCCGCCTCGGTGTTCAGCCGGCGGGCCAGCTCGTTGGAGTCGGAGTTGAATGACACCACCACACCCACATCGTGCATGATCGCGCCGTTGTAGGGAATGGCATCCATCACCTCGACCTTGTAGGCCCACCAGTCGCTGAACGAAGATGCTCCCGCACCATGGCGGGCGATCTCATCCGCCACCTTGTAGCCCTCGAGAATGTGCTGGAGGGTGCCGATGGTGAAGCCGAACTCATCCGCGAGCCGGATCAGCATGAGAATCTCGTCCTGACGATACGAGTGGCAGTGCACCAGCCGCTCGCCGCGCAGAATCTCCGCGAGGGTCTCCAATTCGAGGTCCTTCTGGGGCGGGATGGTTCGCGCTTTTTCCCCGGGCGTGAGCGCGTTGTACGCCTCCCAGTCCTTCATGTATTGCTGGGCAGCGGTGAAAGAGTCGCGGATCAGGGTTTCGACGCCCATGCGCGTGTTGGGATAGCGGTTGGTGGAGCGCTTGACGTTCTCTCCCAGCGCGAACTTGATGCCGGGGATGGCGCCTTCGATGGGGAAGTCGGCGGCGCTGCCGCCCCATTTCAGCTTGACGACCGAGTTCTGCCCGCCGATGGGATTGGCGGAGCCGTGGAGTTGATTGGCGCCGATCAATCCGCCCGCGAGCTGGCGATACCAGTCCACATCATCGGGATCGATGCAGTCGGCGATGCGGACCTCGGCGGTGACGGCCTGCGAGCCTTCGTTCACGCCGCCGGCGATGCCTGTGTGCGAATGGCAGTCGATGAGGCCGGGTGTGATGTGTTTGCCGTGGGCGTCAATAACGAGCACGTCATCCGTCGTTCGAGGAGCATCCGCACCCGATCCGCCGATCGGATGCGTCGAGATATCGCCCTCGCCGATCTGCGCGATCTTGCCGTCGCGCACCAGCATCCAGCCATTCTCGATGATGCCATCAGGACCGCTGGTCCAGATGGTGGCGTTGGTGATGAGGACATCCTGCGGCTGCGCTCGTTCGGCCAGCCCATACGGCCCGAGCGGATAGATCAGTTCCTCGGGCGCGACATGAGCCTCCTCCGCGAGTTTTTTCTTGTCGGCTTCGGGCTTGCGTTGGCCGCCGCCGGCGCGGGTGGCGCTGACATCAGCCGCGAACCCCTCGGCGGTGACGGCGCCGGTCATCTGGCCTTCGCTGACAGTCCCCGCGAAGGTGGTGGTCATGCCGCTGCCGGAGATGGTGTATTCCAGCGCGCCCGATTCCTTGTCGAAAGTGCCCGTCGTGATCTCGGCATTGAACATGTCGGAACTGAGCGTGCCGGTCAGCCGGCCGTCATCGCCCAGTGTCAGCGTCATCGAGAAGGGCAGCCCTTCCCCGGGCATCATGTCGCTGGTGAGTATGCCGGACCATTCGCCGCTGATGCCATCATCGTCGGGACTGTCTTCCGAGACGGGTTCGACCTGTTCTTCTTCTTCGGGGTTCTCGGTTTCTTCAGCGCCGGGTTGTGGTTCGGTCGTTCCCTCGGCTGGAGCATCTGCTTCGCCGCGAGCGGCATCCGCTTCTGCAACGACGGTTTCATCTTCCGCGCCAGGCTCGATCGAGAACGTGAATCGCGAACGATCGGGAAGCGCGCCCGAACCTGTGAACGATTCATTCGTCAATGTGCCGACGAACTGCACATAGCCCGCCGTATCCAGCACGCGGCCATCCACGAGGAACGACAATCGCCTGCCATCGAACGAGACCTCTTTCGCCTTGGCTTCCTGATCTTCGCCGAGATCGATCGAGACGGTCTTCTTCTTCGTGTCGATGGTGATCGGGCGCTCGATCGGTGCGGCGGAAGCGCCCGTCGCAATGATGATCGTGCCCCTGCCTTCGTAGCTTGGGTCTTCCTCGGGCGTGATGATGTAGCGCCGGCCGTCCACCCACACGTCGCGGATCTTGAGCTCCTTGTCGAAGAGCGGCGTGTCGGTGACGAGGAGGTTTGCGACCTTGCCCGGCTCGATGGTGCCCAGAATCGCATCGACGCCGAGTATGGCCGCGGGCGTGGTGGTCAGGGCGGCGAGGGCCTGATCTTCGCTGAGGCCGTTGTTCACGGCGCGCCTGAGATTGGAGTAGAAGTTGGCCTTGTTCTTCAGGCCGTGCGTGGACAGCGCGACAGTCATGCCCGCGTTGATCAAACGCCTTGGATTGGTGGGGGCCTGCTCCCAGTTGAGCATTGATTCCAGCGAGGTCGATTCCGCGAGGTCGAGGGAGGAGACATCCGGCCGGTCGGGATAGTTGAGCGGCAGAATCGCGGGCAGGCCGGTGGCGGCCACCTCCTCAGCGCGGCGGAACTCGAACCCGCTCCCGAGGATCGCACCCGTCAACTCGAACTCGTCAAGGACATTGGCGGCCCGCAGAAAGTTGTGCTCATCCGAGACTTCGAAGAGAACCGGCTGCTCGCCGTCGATGACGGGTTCGAGAGCTTCGAGGGCATCGGCGCGCTGGGGCGGCTCGTTGCCGGGCTGATACTGCGACCAGATGTCGCGAGCCTGCTGGTGCCACTGCGCATCAAGCAGCGTTTGGCGGATGGCGGCGATCGAACCCATGAGCGAGGAGGGGTATCCCCCGCCGCGGTCGAACCCCATGGCCATCGAGCCCACTTCGATGTAGACGATGGGCTCGAAGGTCTCGCCCGCGCCGTTGTCACCTGCTAGGGAGAGGACCATACCGCTGCCGCGGAAGAGCCCGCCCGCGGGATACACAGCCGCCGCGGTGAAGCCGAGCTCGCGCAGCGCCTTGGCGTTCGCCGCGCCGGGCAGATCGCGATCGGCGGCGTCGATCTCCGGATGAACGAGCCGATTCCAGTGCGAACCGGGACCCTGCGCAATCTCGCCAGGATCGACCATCACGGCGGCATCGATCAGTCCGGCATACACCGTTTTTCCGGTCGCATCCCACACCCGCGCGCCCGGCGGGATGGCGATGTCAGCGCCGACGGCCTCGATCACGCCGTCGCGGATGATGATGGTGGCGTTGTCGATCGCTTCGCCGGGCTTGACGACGACTTTCGCTCCCGTGATGGCGTGCAGGCGAAGGTCGGCGGCCCGCATGCCGTTGGGCGGCTCATCCTGGGCGAGCGATGGGAGGGAAGGCGCGGCGATCGCGGCTGCCGAGATCGTCGCGAGTGCCCTGGGGGCGAAGCGGGCGCGGACGCGCCGCGCGGAAACTGCGGTTCTGGTTGGTGTCATGATCAGGTTGTCCCACATCACTCAAACGATGGCGCCATAACGGAACGATCCCGGAGATATGGTAACGGATGGCCGCCGGGGGGTTGAGGGCGAAAAAACAGCAGGAAGAATGGGTTGATTTGAGTCATCCGGCTGGTGGCTGTGAAGCGGACGCGGCCAATAGGAGGCCGGTCCTCACTCGCCCGCAAACCTCGCCCTGATCTGTTCCAAGGTCAGATTGAAGCGGGCAAGGAACTGGGCATCCAGCTCGATGCCCTGATCCTGCGCCGCCTGCCATGCCTCGCGGGCCCGGTCGAAGTCACCGGTCTGCCATGCAAACCCCAGTTTGCGGCTGAGCATCTGCCTGACCCCGGCCGGCGCAAGTTCGCGGCCGAGGTAGCCATCGAGCACGGTGTTGACTTCGCGCACGACGGTTTCATCGTCCAGGATGCTCCACGAGCGCTGCTCGGCGGCAATCTGCTCGACCGCGCCGATGAGCATGTAGGGCACGGATGTGTCGAAGCGTTTCGTCGCGCTGCACGCGAGGCCGAAGCGGTACATGTGATCGTGGCTGCCACCCCAACGGGGATAGAGCCCGTGCAGGAGAAAATTGTG
>Ga0326597_10000349_pt1 | contig 85454 bp, 81 predicted proteins | sample RVTome_12_FD_203789 | JGI IMG/M metagenome (GOLD analysis project Ga0326597, IMG submission 203789) | Soil microbial communities from uranium-contaminated site in the Upper Colorado River Basin, Wyoming, United States - RVT100D185 | ecosystem: Environmental > Terrestrial > Soil > Contaminated >...
TCAATGACCCCGACGGGCGTGAAGTGATCGCCGAGACAAAGTGGAACCGCGGCCGAGAGTACCAGCTTTCTTTTGTTGCAAAAAAACTTGGCACTTACCATCTGACCTGTTCGGACCACGCGCCGACTATGGCGGCAACAATCCTGGTCCTACCGAGAAAGTGATAGGGAGAATTGAGGCCGGAACAAAAACTGAGCCCGATCCGATAAAAAGGTACCTGCTCTGATATTGCGTTCGCTACGGTCCCTCAAAACTTCTCAGAAGCAGATAAATCGAATGAGGCCAAGAAAGTATGTCTTCGCCCCGTGGCTTGCCGTTCTGACTCTGGTCTCCGGTATCACGGCGCAAGCAGCTGAACCCCGTCCTATTGACGGATTCGAGGATTACGGTTTCCTGGTCGACGAGGCTTACAACCAGGGACGGGGCGAGGTGCAGCACACCTTTAACGCTGTCTACAGCAATGACTTCCGCCGCGGAGGCTGGTCATTTAACTTCGAGCAGGAATGGTGGCTCTTTACCGAAGACCACCAAGTTGCGTTCAGCGTTCCTTCCTCTTATCTTCGAGAAGAGGGAGAGAAACAGCGGGGACTCGGAGACATTCTTATCGAGTATCGCTACCAGCTAACGGAAGAGGGGCCTAACATTCCCGCCGTTGCGCCTGGGTTCAGCCTTATCCTTCCAACCGGAGATCGAGACAAAGGAACTGGCAACGGCGTTGTGGGATACGAGTGGAGTGTCGCTGCCAGTAAGAAGGTGGCCTCGCGTCTCGCCTTGCACGCGAATCTCGGGCTGACCTATCTCCCTAAAGTTCGAGTCCCGCTGGATGATAATCAGCGGCTTTCGCCTAAGCGTTCGTTGGTCTCCTACGACATCGGGGCAAGCGCGGTCTTTGCCCTTTCATCGAACATTCACATGTTGCTGGAATGGGTAGGTGAATTTGAAGAAGAGATCCATGATAAGGAGAAAAAGGAGCGCGATTTCAAAGCGATCCTCTCCCCCGGAATTCGCGCTGCTGTCATCAATAGAGACGGCCTGCAAACGGTCCTCGGCGTCGGAATCCCGATCGGCGTTACCGGCCCGGCCGACAACTACGGCGTCTTCCTGTATTTCTCCGTCGAGCACAAACTTTTCTAGCCGGCTCGCCTACCGCGGACAAGCCAATGTGCTCTAGCCTCCTACGATCTCTTTCACTACCTTATAGGGCCAGCGCTGGCCTAGCCTAAGTCTGATAGATACGCTCGTTCTGCTGGCTTCGCTGCACACGCTGCACACAGCTCGAGAGCTGCTGGACACCCAGAGCAGCTCGTAGCTTAACATCTTCCCCGCGCAATACCGGTTCCCTTCCGCTTGGCGAGAGCTCCCTCACCGGATGGGGGCGCGGATGTCTTTTCTTGCCGGTTTCTTGGTGAAGTGCCACGATAGTCGGAGTAATTTCATGTGACCAGGGTATGTAGCTAAAAAATCCGCGTTGCCCGGCGTGCGCGGGAAAGGAATCACGTCGCGGATGATCTTCTGCTCCTTAGCAAAACGCGAGATTCGTTTAAAAGCGAACAATCTGTAGACTGGTGTGATGAGCGCAGGTGGAAATAGGATTGAGAGTCTCGATCCCAGGGTTGCTTTTGCGCTCCCGGTTGTTTAAACAGATTGTTGAAAAAATTCTCTTTCAGGCTGGTCAAAAAGGTTTCAGTTGCGAGGCGCGCGAAAAATCGACGAGCGGAGGCGTACTTAAGTGGTACGTTGGAGCGAGGCGATCGAGCGCAACGACGCAAATGAGCCTTTTTCAACAGCCTGTTAAAGATGGCACACGCCGTTGATAGTGCAGTCGACCTTGCAATCGGGTGAGGATAACTGAGGGGGGCGGCGGGTTTCGTTTCACTCAAAAATGTCGAGGTAAATTTCATGGCCCGTATATCAATGCCGATCTCCAATCGCTGGTTTCAAGGCGCGGTGGTAACTTATTTAGTAGGCTTTACGGTGCTGGGAATTCTTGCGTATCTGGTTTATCGCGATCAGCCGCCGGTACCCAGAGAGGTCGTGGCGGGCGGCAAAATCGTTTTCACCCGCGATGACGTCGTGAACGGCATGAACGTCTTTCAGCGCTATGGTTTGATGGAATACGGGTCGGTTTATGGCCACGGCGCTTATCTGGGTCCCGACTTCACCGCCGAATATCTTCACAAGTCGTCGGAGTTTCTCGTCAGTCGTTATCAAGGAGCCTCGCAACCGGGTCTTTCGGCGCGCGAGCGCGTGGTCGCCGAGCTCCACCAAAACAGCTACGACCCCTCCGACGACAGGCTTCGCTGGAGCGAGGCCCGGGCACAGGCGCACGAATCGTTGATCGAGTATTACCGAACTGTTTTTCAGTCGAAGTCCAGCCGCGGCGGCGCGCAGGCAAACTGGATTTCCGATCGCGACGACATTCGCCGGCTCACGGCGTTTTTCGCATGGACCGCTTGGACGGCAACCGCGAACCGGCCCGGCTACACATATTCCTATACGAGCAATTGGCCGCCGGAACCGCTGGCGGGAAATTCTGTCACCGCCGACGCCATCATCTGGAGCATTATCTCGATCATCGCGCTGTTGGGCGGGACGGGCCTGGTTTTTTATTTGTTTGGACGCTACGACTGGTTGGGGTGGGGCGCTGAGCAGTCGAGTCCGGTTCGGTTTAGACCGGTCGAGGATGTCGCCAACACCCCCGCGCAAAAAGCCATAGTCTGGTTTCTTCTGGTCTCATCTCTGCTCTTTGTCTTACAAACACTCACGGGAGGGCTGATCGCTCATTATCGGGCGGAGCCTGGTGTTTTCTTCGGCGTCGATTTGTCGAGCGTGCTGCCATTCAACATCGTCCGCACGTGGCATGTGCAGCTTGCGATCTTTTGGGTCTCCGCATCGTACCTCGCGACCGGAATTTTTATCGTGCCGCTGATCGCGGGCAAGGAGCCGCGCGGTCAGAGCGTCCTCACCGTGATGCTCCTGGTGGCGGTGGCGATCGTGGTGTTCGGCAGCCTGGCCGGCGAATATGCCGGTGCTCAAGGTTGGTTAGGCGAGGGTTTTTGGTTCTGGCTCGGCCACCAAGGATGGGAATACTTGGACCTGGGAAGATTGTGGCAAATCCTCCTCATCGTCGGCCTGTTTCTCTGGGTGTTCATTTTGTTTCGTGGTCTGCGCGGCCCGCTTCGCCAGCAACATTTCGGCAATATGCCGTGGATGCTATTCTACGCGGCGCTCGCCATACCGGCTTTTTACTCGGTAGGGCTTCTGACCAGTCCGCGAGCGACTTTCGTCGTGAATGATTTCTGGCGCTTCTGGGTGGTTCATCTCTGGGTGGAGGACTTCCTGGAGCTTTTTACCACGGTCATGGTCGCCTACATGTTCGTCTTGCTCGGCGTCGTTCGCGAAGCGACGGCGTTGCGGGTGATCTACCTGGACATCATTCTTTATTCCATGGGCGGCGTGATCGGCACCATGCATCATCTCTATTTCAGCGGCACGCCCGTGGCCCATCTAGCTCTTGGCGCAACCTTTTCAGCGATGGAAGTCATTCCCCTGATGTTGCTTACGCTCGAAGCATGGAGCTTCATCAAATCCGGCGAACAAAGGGCCGTCGAGCGCTACCACTTGCACCGCTGGTCCGTCCGGTTTCTAGTCGCGGTCGGCGTGTGGAATTTCTTGGGCGCCGGCGTTTTTGGGTTTCTGATCAATTTGCCGGTGGTGAGTTACTATGAGATCGGCACAGCGCTGACCGCCAATCACGCCCACACCGCGATGATGGGAGTATACGGCATGTTGGCTGCAGGGCTTCTCTTGTTCTGCCTTCGGTATCTTACTCAACCGGATAAATGGAGCGATCGCGCGGCGAAGATTTCCTTTTGGTCTTTGAACATCGGCTTGACCTGGATGGCGTTTTTCAATCTCTTCCCGCTGGGGCTCGTCCAACTCTATCACTCAGTGGACACCGGCTACTGGCACGCGCGCAGTCTCGATTTTCTCATGCTGCCTTGGATAAACTTGCTTGAATGGGCGCGGCTGCCGGGCGATATTTTGTTCATTGTAGGCGGCGCTTTGCCGCTTGTCTGGCTTTGCTGGCGCGCGCTCCGTTTCCCCAATCCACGGATAACTCCCGCCGAAGCGGAGCTCCCGCGCCTGCTGTATACGACCCAATCCGAACCGCGGCGCCAAAACTGAGAAATATTCCGATGGGGGACGGCTTCGCGGCGCCTGCTGTCGTTAAAAGGCAATCCGGAAAGCCTGAGTTTGGTTTGGGCGGAGCTTTCGGCTAAACCCGAAATCCGCATTTGAAAGTTAAGGCACTGAGCGAGGTGCGAGCCTTCCGCAGCGAAGGCAATGGACCATTGCCTCTAAGAGTTTTGAGATCACCGGTGTCCTAAGTGGCGTCCGTAACCCGCTGACAACAGATTGCCAAGCACATAAAACGACTTTGATACTGCGGAGCTCGATGCCTTCGCTACTCCAGTCTCGCACCCCGCTCCGTATAGATTGTAAGTTCAACTGCGGAATCCGGGTTAAATCAAAAATCCGCGTTCCCCGGCGTGCGCGGGAAAGGGATCACGTCGCGGATGTTCTTGAGGCCGGTGAGATACATCATCATGCGCTCCAGGCCGAGGCCGAAGCCGGCGTGGGGGACGGAACCATAGCGTCGGAGATCGAAATACCACCAATAAGGCTTTTCGTCCAAGCCGGCGTTGCGCAGTCGCTCAAGCAGCACGTCGTGGCGCTCTTCGCGCTGGCTGCCGCCAATGATTTCGCCGACGCGGGGCACCAGCACGTCCATCGCGCGCACGGTTTTGCCGTCGTCGTTGACGCGCATGTAAAAGGCTTTGATGTCTTTGGGATAGTCGGTGACGATTGCCGGCTTCTTGAAAACTTCTTCCGACAGAAATCGTTCGTGCTCGGTTTGTAAATCATTGCCCCACTCGACGGGAAACTCCCAGGCCTTGCCGGACTTTTTTAGTTCCTGGATCGCGTCGGTATAGGTGATGTGGCCGAATCGCGACTCGGCGACATGTTCCAGCGTGGCAAGGACCGATTTTTCAATGAACTGGTTGAAAAATTCCAGATCTTCGCGGCAATGATCGAGCACATAGCGGATCGTGGTCTTGAGAAATTCCTCGGCCAACTGCATATCGTCCGCCAGCTCGTAGAAGGCCATCTCCGGCTCGATCATCCAGAATTCCGCTAAATGGCGCGGCGTGTTGCTGTTCTCGGCGCGGAAGGTGGGGCCGAAAGTGTAGACCTTGGAGAAGGCCAGCGCGAAGATTTCCCCCTCGAGCTGACCGCTTACCGTCAAATAAGCGGGCCTACCAAAAAAGTCCTGCTGCCAGTCCACTTTCCCGTCCGGCGTGCGTGGCGGCTGTTGCAGGTTCAATGTCGTGACACCGAACATCTGCCCGGCGCCTTCGCAATCGGATGTCGTGATGATCGGCGTCTGGACGTAGATGAAATCTCTTTCCTGGAAAAAAGTGTGGATCGCGTGAGTCAGCGCGTTGCGCACGCGAAAAGCGGCGCCGAAGGTGTTGCTGCGCACGCGCAGGTGAGAGATCTCGCGTAGAAACTCAAGCGAGTGCCCCTTCTTCTGCAGCGGATAGGTCGCAGGATCGGCGCCGCCGTAGATTTGAATCGCGGCGACTTTGAGTTCGACCGCCTGTCCCTTGGCGGGCGATTCGACCAGGACGCCCGACGCTGCGATGCTGCTGCCGGTGGTTACCTGCTTGAGCGTCTCATCCGGTACGGCCCCGGCATCCACGACCAACTGCATGCTCTTAAAGCGTGAGCCGTCGTTCAATTCGATGAAAGTGATGCCTTTGGAGTCCCGGCGTGAGCGCACCCAGCCGCGCAGAGTAATTTCGCTGCCGACGGCGAGGCCGAAAGCATGTTTGATGGATATGGACTGTAAGCTCATACCGACCAAGTATGGGAAGAGACGCCCGGAAGTCAATCCTTCGACTCGAGCCTCGGCCTTGGCCGAGGGCTCTTGCTCAGGATTCCACCCCACGGGCGTAGTGGACGGCGCCGGGGCTTGCCCGTGGGACTCCACCGTGAAAATATTTTCGCGTTATTCCACTGTGGTGTTCAACTTCGCGCCTCGGCTGAAGAGACGGGGAAGGCCGGAAGGCAGTAGTTGCTTCACGAGCCGGTAGCCGAGCAAAACCGCGAGCACCGCGCCGTATTGGGCCGGGCGGCGGATATCGGACTTGACGAGCCAGTAAAAATGAATGACGCCGGCGATGCCGACGAGGTAAACCAAACGGTGGAGCTGCTGCCAGCGTTTGCCCAGGCGGCGGATCATTTTGGCCGTCGAGGTGATCGCCAACGGAATCATCAGGACGAAACCGGTGAAACCCACCGTGACATAAGGCCGCTTGAGGATATCCTTGGCGATGCGGTCGAAGTCGAAGAAGTGATCTAAGACGAGAAAGGTCGAAAAGTGAAGGAGGACGTAGAAAAAGGCAAAAAGACCGAGCATGCGTCTGAGTTTGATCAGGTCGTTCCAGCCGGTGAGCCTGCGCAAAGGTGTGACACCGAGAGTGACGAGCAGAATAATTAGCGACCAAGAGCCGGTGAACCGCGTGATCGTTTCGATGGGATTGGCGCCCAGATCACCTTGATAGGCGTTGTAAATCAGCTGACCGAAGGGAATGAGACAAGCGCCGAACGCCACGATCTTCAGATAAGAGAGCTTCATCGCAAAATGAAAAGCGCAAAGCGCAAAGTGCAAAATGGAAAGCGGAAACCCGGACCCGACTCGCGACCGCGACCTCGTTCGTTCCGAAAATTTGAATTTTGCATTCTGCAATTTGCCTTTTGCATTAATAGAATTTCTTCAGATCCATCCCCTTGTACAGGCTCGCGACCTGGTCGCCGTAGCCATTGAACAGCAGTGTCTTGCGGCGCAAGAATTCGCCGATGCGCCGCTCGGTCGCCTGGCTCCAGCGTGGATGATCGACCTCGGGGTTGACGTTAGAATAAAATCCGTATTCGTTGGGCGTCTGTAAGCTCCATGCCGTGGGTGGCTGTTTCTCGACGAAGCGGACCTTGACGATGGACTTGATGCTTTTGAAACCGTACTTCCATGGCACCACCAGGCGCACCGGCGCGCCGTTCTGCGACGGCAGGACTTCGCCATAGAGCCCCACCGACAAAATGGTCAGTGGATGCATTGCTTCGTCCATCCGCAGCCCTTCGACATAGGGCCAATCCAGCACGTTTCCGAAAATACTCTTCTGCTGGCCCGGCATTCGTTTCGGATCGTAGAGGGTCACGAACTGGATGAACTTGGCGTTGCCGGTGGGCTCCACTTTATTGATCAGCGCGCTCAAGGGGAAACCGATCCAGGGTATGACCATCGACCAGGCCTCGACGCAGCGCAGGCGATAGATGCGCTCTTCGAGGGGAGCGAGCTTCATGATGTCGTCGATATCGTAGGTCTTGGGCTTCTTGACCTCGCCCTCGATCGCCACGGTCCATGGCCGGGTGGTCAGGTATTTGGCGTTTTGCGCCGGGTCACCTTTGTCGACGCCCAGCTCGTAGAAATTGTTGTAGCTGGTGATGTCCTTTAATGAATTCAGTTTCTCGCTGGTGCTGTAAGTGCTTTTCTTTAAGTTGCCGAGCTTCTGGGCGGCGCCTGCTTCGCCGACGTTGAAGGACGCGTCCAGTCCGCTCAGCATCGCGCCGGCGGAAATCGCCGTTGCCGACGCCGCGCGGATGAACTGGCGCCGGTTCATGTAGAGATCCCGAGGGGTTATCTCGGATGATTTGATGTCGTTCGGTTTCTTGATCAACATTGAACCTCCTGCTCAGCGTGACTGCCGCATTGTCCCATCTCAAAAAATTTTGTCAAACCTACTAACCCCACGGCCCGCCGGCGATTTCCGGAGCAGGACTACCGATGTCGAACGTATAGGCGTCACCAAGCCACGGCGTCCAGTTGGTCAAGACGGCGGCCATCCAGAACGGCAAGAATCTCAGTCTTCGCTTCCACGCCATCTGCGCCGAATCACTCCTCCGCGGGTTGGCCATCAACGAGTTAGATGATGTCTGTGCCAATTTAGATGCTGATCCCGATCTCACCTGTAAAAACGCCGAGTATAGCTAAAAGTTCCCAGTAGCCAGGAACATGCGGGAGATATCGTTGGATTAGAGGGAAGCCCGCTTGCGCCAAGGGCATGACGGGCTAATCCGCACTATTCGTAGTAGACAGTGACCGAGGGGAAAAGCCTTCCGTGAGAAGGCAATGGACCCCTGCCTTGAAGTAGATAGCGAACCGCTCGTTCGAATCAAACACCAGTGAAATCTAGTAGGCGTGTGACCAAGTGCAAGCAAGTTGACGCAACATTACGTCCGGGTGCCTTCTCCCTCCAGGCTTCACCCCTCGGCCATAGGTCTGTTGATGCATTACGTGAAAGCAAGATTTTTCCAGGCTAGTGGATCGTTTGGTGGCCGGTTGTTGGCGCGAGGAGATCGCTATCCAATTTCACGGCATTGGGCGTGTTTCTAAGAAATTCAATCAGCGCGAGCCGGGCTAAGCGCCGGCCGTCATTGTCGCTTTCCGCGTATTCAAATGCCAGCTCGCCGGCGGCGGCGATAAGCTCTCGAAACGGAACCATGATTTTGTCTTTGGGATTCTCCATGTTCCTTGGTCCTGTCATCGGCCCTTCGACTCGATCCCCGTATTGGCCGCGGCCTTGCCCTTGGGGCTCCACTTACACTCCTTAGACGATCCCAATCCAAAAAAGTTTGCTGAAATTCGCAGCGGCTGAAAAATGCGATTCAAAACGGCTGGCAGCTTCACGCCAAGGGTTACTCGGTTTGCGGCAGAAACGGCTCCTCGGCCTGGACTTTTTGAAATAGCCCCGCTTGTTTTGCCCGACTGTACTCCGCCTGGGTGAGGTAACCGACGCTCGCCAGGCGTCCCAAGATGACATTGCGCCGATAGAGCGCGCCTTTCTGCCGCGAATCTCGCGGGCTCGGAAGCAGGGCGGCCAGGGTTGCCGCTTCGAGGATGTCGAGGTTGGCGGCCGATTTGCCAAAGTAGTGGCGCGCGGCCGCCTCGGCGCCGTAAACGTTCCGCCCCCACTCGACGACGTTTAAGTAGATTTCAAAAATTCGTCGCTTTGGTAGCGCTTGTTCGAGCTGCCGGGCGATGATGATTTCCTTTACCTTGCGCAGCGGATTTTTTGACGGAGTGAGATACAGATTTTTCGCCAACTGCATGGTGATCGTGCTGCCGCCGCGCTTGAAGCTGCCGGTCTCCCAATCCCTTTTCAGGGCTTCTCTTAGTTCGTTCATATCGACCCCCTTGTGGTTGAAGAACGCCGCGTCTTCGGCTAGCAGAATCGCTTTCTTCAGATGTTCCGAGATCGCCCCGTAAGAAACCCAGACTTGCTGGCGCGCGACACGAATGCCCTTTTGCCGGTATTCCTCGGCGCGCAACTCCATCAGTGCCGAGCTTTTGGGGTTTCTCTGTTTCAGAACAGTGACGTCCGGCAGCGTTTGGTAAAAATAGAACAGCCCTCCCACGAGCGCTGTCAAAATCAGGCTGCTAAAGAAAACTTTTTTCATGGGCGGCCAAGATCCTCAGGGCTTTCAGAGTCATCGACGATACCGGATAACCGCGCAAGGAAGCCGGGGAAACCCAGCGCCAGTTCGGGCCGGGCCGCGTCAATTCAGTGTTGCGCCGAATATCAAAAAGATAAAGCGGCGATCGAATCCTTCGATCCGTGATGCTATGGCGGAACTCGCCGATATGCAGCTCGGACTCGAGAGCGCCGTGCAATTCGCGCAGGTGTCGTTTAAGGCAAGCGCGCGTGCTTTTGTGCCCGCCGAGTTCGCCTCCCGGCAGTTCCCAAAGGCCGGCAAGAATGCCGCCGGCGGATCGGCGGCGCAAAAGAATCTTACCCCGGCGGCGCACGACGGCGAGCGGCCACGTCACTTGCCTCGTGGCTTGCCTGGTTTGAAGAACCGTTCTTTTCGCCGCGCGATTACTCAAGCGTCCAGCGCAGTCAAGCGCGACGGGACACTCGGAGCAACGCGGAGTGTTCGGCGTACACAGAGTCGCGCCAAGCTCCATCAAGCTTTGATTGAATTGGCCGGGCCGCGAGCGTGAGACCAATTCCGCAGCAGCGGCGTTCAGCTTTTTCTCGCCGGTTGAATTGAACAACCTGCCGAGGACGCGTCGCGCGTTGCTGTCGATGGCCGGGTATGGCTTCTGAAAGGCGATGCTCATCAGTGCCCCGGCGGTGTAATCGCCGACGCCGGGAAGGGCGAGGAGATCATCGTAATTAGTTGGGAGGCAGCCCCCATGCCGTCGAACCAGAATCCGGGCGGCAACTTTGAGATTGCGCGCGCGCCGATAGTATCCGAGACCGGACCACAGCGCCAAGACCTTTTTGAGCGGCGCGCGGGCGAGGGCATCGACCGTGGGAAAATTTTCGAGGAAGCGTTCGTAGTAGGGGGCTACGGTTGCGACTTGAGTCTGTTGCAGCATGGTCTCGGCGACCCAGATGGCGTAAGGATCGCGGCTGCGACGCCAGGGAAGGTCGCGGCGATTTTTATCATACCAGAGGAGCAGCTTGCGGCGAATGGAAGAAAAATTCTTCTGGGGCATCAATGAAGTTCGGCAAGAAATCGGCTATAAACGGCAGTCTAAACCAAAACGGCCGATAAGGAAATGATTATTTCACCATGCTGCCGATCCTATTTGGAATCTTGACTTCGCTTTGCTTCGCCGTCGCCAGCCTGCTGGCTCAGCGCGGCTATCATCTGTCGCCGGCGCCGTGGGGAGCGTGGGTCACCATCGCCGGCAACGCCATGTTCCTATTGGCGGCGCATTTCGCTCTCAATTCCGATACCCGGTTCTGGATTGCCGAAAATTTGCTCTTCGTCGCCGTCGGTCTGTTCGTGCCCGGTGTGACCCGGGTATTGAGCTTTCGCGGCATTCGCACCATGGGCAGCTCCGTCACTTCGACGATCGTCAACACGACGCCGATGTTTTCGACGGTGCTGGCCATCCTCGTTCTGGGCGAGCGGCCGGGCCCTTTAGTGTTGTTGGGGGTCTGTCTGACGGTTGCGGGATTGATCACGGTTTCCTGGGCCGCGGAGAAAACGGCTTACAAAAAGATCGAGTTAATCTATCCATTTCTCGCCGCCCTGCTGTTTTCGCTGAAAGACGTCACGGTGCGCTGGGGACTGGGTGGCGGAGGAGGACAGCCGATCTTCGCCGCCGGCATCGCCGCGTTGACTTCGACTATCGAAATATTTCTAATCACCCGCTTGATCCATGATGAAAGATTTTCACTGCCGCCGCGCCGCGTGTTTCTCTGGTTTCTGGCGTCCGGATTATTCACCGGCGGCGCCTTCCTATTCATGTACCTGGCCTTCAGCATGGAGAAAGTTTCCATCGTCTCGCCGCTGATCAACAGCTACGCGGTCTTCGTGCTGATATTGACGCCGCTTATGGCGCGGCGGATCGAAAGCGTGACCTGGCGCAAGATCGCCGGCGCGGCGATGGTCGTGGGCGGTATATTCCTGCTCTCGCTTGGTAAGGAGTAAGGGGCCGAGGATGGAGGATCGAGGATAGAGGATCGAGGATGGCGTTGGCGGCTTACGATCCTCCATCCTCCATCCTCGATTAAATCGCGTGCGGCTAGTCTTTTTCCTTGATCTGCTGGGCCAGATAGTTTTGATATCCGACTTCCTTTATCTGATGCAATTGCGATTCGATCCAGTCGACATGCTCTTCCTCGTCAACGACAATATGTTCCAAAAGCTCGCGCGAGGCGTCATCCGCCACTTCGACGCAGGTTTTGATGCCGTCGCGCAGGACGACCAGAGCGGCGACTTCCAAGGCGAGGTCGTTATCGAGTTGCTGTTTGACGTCGGGGCCGATCGTGATCTTGTCGTAAGCGGAAATATTTGGCGTGCCTTCGAGAAATAGAATGCGCTCGATAATCCGATCCGCATGGTGCATTTCCTCGACCGATTCCTTGCGAATCAGGTTGCGCAGGCGATCGTAGCCCCAATTCTCGCACATCTTGGCATGGATGAAGTACTGGTTGATTCCCGTCAGCTCTTTGCGCAGGACTTGGTTGAGCACGTCAACGACCTTTTTATTTCCCTTCATGGCGATACTCCTTTCGCGTTCAACACTCCTCGGTCGCAGGCGGACGGCCTGTGACAAACTTGGTTAACGTCCGGTCCCCCCGACCGTTATCGACAGGCTGGAGCCGCCGTCGCCCTTGGTGACCATAACGACGACGGTCTGGTTCTCCTTTATATAGGTCAGCATGCCACCTTTGGAAGTCAGCTCCATATTGGGCCGCCATCCGCGGTTCGGCATTTCTTTTTTGTAGAAGTCGATAATTTTATCGGGTTCCAGATTGCCTTGGAAAGAAGTTTGAGCCCCGCCGAATCCCGGCAGCGAAAGCTCGATTCCCTTGGTTTGCGACTTCTTCATTCCGCTGGGTATCGGAACTTTTACGCCGGCCACGGTTTCCTCATAGCTGCTGCCGCAGCCCAGCGGCAGCAGCGCTAGAAGAGCAACCATGAGCAGAACGCGGCCTGGGGGTTCAAGTGTGCGCATAGTCCTCATGCTTTTGACTACACCAAGTCAATCAAAGGATCAATCGACAAAAACCGCGCCTGCCAAACTACGTGCCGGACTCCGGCGCAACCGGGAGCCCCAAGAAAAACCAGAGCACGAGTAGCATGACTCCGAGCAATTCCGGCAGCGACGGCGAGATATGAATGAGCGCCCCACCGAACATGCCGCCGAGGGAAGCCCCGATGAAACCGAAAAAGTTGTAAACTCCCGTGGCCGTGCCGCGCCCGCCCGCGGGTATCCTTTGAGTAAGAAATGCCGGCAACATCGGCTGGTAGAGGCTGTAGCCGAAAAAGAACGCCGCACCGCTGATGTACAGGAGAAAGTCGTATTGCGCGCCGAACAGGTAAATGACGTAACCGGCGGTAGCGGTCAGCCAGCCAATCAGGATGGGCAGCCGAAAACTGCGTCTTTTTTCCGCTCGGCGCATGTAGGGAAATACGAATATGACGCTCGGCAAGAAGATGATGAGATAAACTTTCCAAAGCTCCGCTTTGCCGAGTCCCAACTCGGTCCAGCTGAGTGGGTAGGTGAAAAAGAAAAGATTGAGCGCGAAGGAAAGCGCAAAGGTCGCGATAAAAATGGCGCGCAATTGTCCATGGAGCAGGATCGGCTTGAAGGCCATCGCGGGTTCTTGGTCGACGCTCTTATGTTCTTTCGGAAACGACGTAACCGTCAGGGCCATCGCCAGGAAACCGAGCGCCGCCAAAACATAGAACAGGCCGCTTAAACCAAGACTCGCCGCTAGCAACGGACCGCCCAGGATGCCAAGGATGAACGACGAGCCGATGGCGATGCCGGTGATGGTAAACGCTTGGGTTCGCACCGTCGGCCGCGTTAGATCCGCGAGGGCGGCCAGCGCCACGGAGCCCACCGCGCCCACGCCCTGGAGCGCGCGTGCTAGGATCAGCTGGAAAATATTTTGCGCCAGCCCGCAACCCACGCTTGCCAGGCCAAAAAGCGCAAGCCCGATCACCAGAACCGGGCGTCGCCCCCAGCGGTCGCTGGCCCAGCCCAAAGGAATCTGCAGGACGCTTTGCGTCAGAGCGTAGATTCCAAAGGCGACGCCGGCCAGGCCGGCGTTCGCGCCCGGGTATTGAACCGCGTAAACGCTGAAGATGGGGAGCATAAGAAAGATACCGAGCAAACGCAGCGCGGAGATCAGGCTGACGACGATCACCGGCGCGATTTCGGATCGCGTAAAAGAATGTTCCGTGTCAACCAAGGTGCGTGATGATCTCCGTCATAGACAGTATTTGATGGAATTCGTTCTAATTTACACTCTTGGGCCTAAATGGGAAGAGGTCCGGCTCTCACCTGACCATGTTTCCCCCTAGCTGCGAGCAGCTAAAGGACTCTCCGGCTGTTTCACGGCGAACTCGAACGCCGGGCTCGCCTCGCCCATATATAAGGTCCTGTGCGGGAACGGGATTTCGATTTTCTCCGCGTCGAAGGCCTTTTTCAATCTGCGCCTGTACTCGCGTCCTACCGTCCATTGCTGAAGGGGAATGGTCTTCAATCTCGCTTTAATGTTGACGGCGGAGTCGGTGAATTCGTCGACGCCAAAGATTTCAATGGGCTCGATCATCAACGTTCCGTAGTTCGGTTCCGCGCGCAAGTCCTCCCCGACCCGGCGCATGACATCGACGACGTGGTCGGTGTCTTCCTTGTAGGCGACGCCAACGTCCATGACATAGGCCGACCATTCCTTCGTCATATTCGACAGCGTGGTAATGGAACCGTTTGGAAAAACATGCACGACGGCGGACAGATCGCGCAAGACGATGGTGCGGAAAGTAACGGCCTCCACCAATCCGCCGGTGCCGTTGATGATGGCGACGTCGCCGACGCGGACCTGGTTTTCGAGAATGAGAAAGAAACCGCTGACCAGATCGCGGACCAGGTTTTGCGCCCCGAAGCCGACCGCTAGACCCACGACGCCGGCGCTAGCCAGGATCGGACCCATATTGACTCCCAACTGTCCCAGGGAGGTCAGGACGACGACGGACCAGATCAGCCCGACCGCGATGGTCCAGATGACGTTCATCAAGGTCCGGATTCTTTTTGTCGCTGCGCCAGGAACCCGCTCCGCGGCTTCTCCGGCGCGCACCAGAAGCATCTCAAGCCGGTTTACGGCGATACGCAAAAGTTTCACTCCGACATACGCGGCGATTACGATCAATACGATGCGCATCGATGTTTGAGCGAAATCCAGCCCAGCCTCGACGAGTTTCGGCGATGATTTTTCGATCCAGTTTTCCAGCATACCTGCTCCCTCCTTTGTGTCTCCGGCAATATATTGGTTTGGTGCGTTGAGCGCCGCGTGTCGGCGCGGACTACGCCCCTCACCATTAATACATACGAAAATGGCCGTCGAAGCAATTTCAAATTAACGCCGGACCGAACTCGCCGCAGCCACCGCACTCCGAGGCGAAGCGCCATGAGTCCAATCGCAAATTCCTTCCAGCATGGATCGGGGCCGCAGTGTTTCATGCCAAGAGATCATCGCAAAAGAATGAAGCGCTGCGCCTTTGTGGCCGAAGCTTAGGAGGCGGCGGCCGATTTCCAGTGCCGACGAAATTGCCCCGCAGCTATCTACGTTTCGCTTGCAATTGAGCCTTCATTGCGATTTAAGGACACCATCCCGCGACAAGCGCGGAACTATCAGAGATCCCTAGTTGGACCCTTTACCGAAGCCAGGTTCATTAATCCCTTGCAATGAGTTACAAAAATTTGGGATAGTCCCCCCGCGCATGCAGAAACAAAAAAATTGCTCGGCGCATGGCGGATTGGGGGAACGCGACGGATGGGCGATCGAACGTTTGCGAATTAGCAGATGAATCCGAAAAAGTATAGCGTCGCTTCGGATATTACCCTGCCGACCGAGTTCGAAGGGATCATGGCGATCAGTCTGCCCATGAGGGCCGTCATCCGGCGTGTTCTCGAAGCCGCTGCCGTCGATATCCCCGTATTGATCACTGGCGAGACCGGCACGGGCAAGGACTTGATCGCCGCCGCTATCCATGGAAGGAGCAACAGGAAAGACCGTCCGTTTGTTCCGGTCAACACAGGCGCGATGCCCCGTGAGCTTATCGCCAGCGAGATCTTCGGTCATGAAAAGGGCGCCTACACGGGCGCGCAGGACGCAGCGCCCGGAATGTTCGAACAGGCGGACGGAGGAACCGTTTTTTTAGATGAGATCGGCACCATGGATGAAAAGACCCAGGTGGCCCTGCTGCGGGTTTTGGAAGATAAAAAGATTCGCCGGGTAGGCGGTACCAAGAACATTCCCGTCGATGTCCGCGTCATCGCGGCGACCAACGAGGATCTGGAAAAAGCCGTTCAGGACAAACATTTTCGGGAAGATCTTTATTACCGGATCAACGTGTTTCACATCGGCGTACCGCCCTTGCGTGACCGCCCGGGAGCGGTCACCGTGCTGACCGATTACTTTGTGTCACGTTACGCCGCGGTCTACGGCAAGGAAGTGGAAAAAGTCCTACCGGAAACCTACCGGCTGCTCAGACACTACCCTTGGCCCGGCAACGTTCGGGAGCTGAAGAACGTCATCCAGACCGCGGTTCTGATGATCGAAGGAAAAGAACTCACACCCGAGCTGATCCCGCCAAGGATCAAGGAGGCGGCGAATGCGGATTCAGATGCAGCCCGACCCACTTGTTCCATCCGAGTCGGCGCGACTCTGGATTCGGTCGAAAAAGACATGATCCGCATGACCCTCGCGCATGTCGGGGGAAATAAAAAACTGGCTGCGTCGATTCTCGGCATCAGCCGGCGCGCGCTTTATAACAAACTCAGTAAGCATCACCTGGGCTGAGTGCGCAAGTCGTGCACACGCCTTACTAACCTTCAGCTCAGTAAGTTCCTGCGTTTGCGAGTCTTTTGCCATCGACGGTTCCGCGTCATTGGCCTCGTGTTACCAAATTACGCACACTTAGCCACGGTAATCGTGCTCGTGTGAACGATTTTCGCACAGGCGCGTGATTATCGGCGTTCTGGTTCCTGAGTGGTTCACGCAACTCACCGAATCATAACGGCTATGTCTCGTTGGTTTGCATCTTGCTGTATGTTAACTGAAACAGACAAAAGGGGGGAAATCGTGAACAACAATGCGGCATCCATCGGCCGGGACAGACGCTCTTATTTATCGTACGAACCCGACGCTGACTCCCAATATCAATACCTCCGCGTTTTTCGGCAAAAGCCTCATACGATCGCGGAAGAAAAATTGATGTTCGCGGTTTTGACGGATGCCATCGAATGCTTCCAAAGATATGCCGGCGCGACGGACGCGAAAAGTCGCGCCTTGTATAATGATGCGGCTGCCTGGATTTCCAAACGGGATACGGCCTCGATTTTTTCCTTCGAAAATATCTGCGAAACCTTGCGCTTGAATCCGAGTTATCTACGGCTTGGTTTGATTCAATGGCACAGTAAGCGCGTAGACAAAAAGCCTGGGTCGAAGCGGCTGCGCGAACCGCTGCGTTATCAGTACCGGGTGCGGCATCGTCGGGTGAGTCTCTATGAGCGCGCTGAGCGAAGCTGAGCCGGCGCATTTCGCGGTAACCGAGGCTGTGGCGAATAACGCAAATGGAAGCCGAAGCTCTCGGGCTGTCAACGAAGTGATGGCGACTTCGTCTGACGCCGAGCGAATACCGCATCTCGGCAAAGTCATCCTGGTCGGATCCGAGGACAAAACGATTCTCGAAAAGCGCCTGCGCGCCGCGGGCTGCGAGGTTGTTACGGTGACGGACGGCAGGACCGCCTTTGAGCGAGTTCACCATGAGCCGTTCGACGGGGCCGTGTTGGTCTCGCGGGGCTTGTTGATCAACGTCGTGGAAACAGTTTTCAATCTGCGCGACATCAACCCATCAATGGAGATCATCGTGGTTCTGGACCGTGGTTCCAGGTATTCGAGCCGTTTTCTCAAGCAGCTTCTCAGTCATCCGATTCCCGGAACCCAAGTGTTGACGCGGCGGCAATTGCAAGAACGGCTGCAGGCGCAAAAGGCGGCAGGTTGACCGTTGGATGGGTACACAGAGAGGACTGATGGTAATCAAAAAGGGAAACTAAGGAGGATCATATGAAATACGGCAAAGGAGTCCTAGCGTTAGCGGCGGCGGGGTTGCTTATAATGGGCAACGCAGCCAGAGCCACGGCTGACGATTTTTATGCGGGGAAGACGATTCGGGTCACTGTCGGCTTTTCTGCCGGCGGCGGCTACGACACCTATGCGCGAGCTGTAGCACGTCATATCGGCAAACACATTCCCGGCAACCCTACACTCGTAGTGGACAATATGGTCGGCGCCGGAAGCCTCATCGCCGCGAACTACACGTACAGCAAAGGAAACCGGGATGGGACATTCGTCGGCGTTTGGAACAGCGCTTACGTTCTTTACCAGGCTCTCGGTGATAAAAAAGTAAGGTTGGATGCAAGAGAACTTAATTGGATCGGCGCGCCGATCAAGGGCTCGCCGGGTTGTAATATCATGGGCCACACCGGCTTAAAGACTATGGACGAACTCGTCAAGTCCGGCAGGGCGCTCAAAATGGGATCGACGAGAGCCGGTTCGACCTACAATGACCTACCGACGATCTTGAACCAGACGGTCGGCACCAAGTTTAACGTGATAAACGGTTTTCCGGGCACATCGCAGATCACAGTCGGGATGCGATCAAAGGAACTCGACGGGGGCTGCTGGGGGTGGGAGTCGGCGAGGGTGACTGCCAGAGCGATGTTGGATGCGCAGGGCGATCAAAAGCTTATTCCAATCATCGTTCATAAAAAGTGGGAAGATAAAGAGCTCGCGAATGTTCCCCTCACTCGGGATTATATCAACGCGAAAGCCGGCAAGGATGGAGTCGGTCTCTACAACGCGTGGATCAACCAGTATGAGTTCCAGCGTCCGTGGGTCATGCCTCCGGGTGTGCCTAAAGATCGCGTAGAGATTCTGCGCAAAGCATTTCAGGAAACCTTTAAGGACGCGGAATTTCTGGCGGAAGCCCAAAAGACCAAGCTAGAAGTGGAATATGTGCCGGCAGATGAAATCAACGGCTTGGTGAAAGAAATCCTGGATATTTCGCCGAAGACCAAACAGGGGCTTCAGTTTTTGGTAAGGAAAGAAAAAAGCAGCTGAGCCAAGTCCCAGTTCCCGATTTAGTGGTGAAACCTCTGGCTCGGCAGTTAGCGAAGAGGGTTTGTGAAAAACAATTTTTCCGCGCTCCTGGCGGTTAGCGTCTTTGGAATATTTCTGGTGACGATTCTCGTGCTAGGCAGTTCGCTCAGCGCGGTCACCCCAGCAAGCGCCGTCGCGCGATCTCAACAACCGACTCCGCCTGGAATCTTGATGGCCACCAGCGATGGAGGTGTTCACTTTCTGATGGGAGGCGTAGGTTTGGACGAACGGGAAAGCCTGGAAATTTTGGGTGCGGACTATAACGTGAAGTTCGTCTTCGCAGAAAGGTCCGGTGATTATATCGCCGATGTTTCAGTCGTCATTGACGATCTACACGGAAAAAGCCTGGCGCAGGTTGTGACAAACGGTCCGTGGCTTTATCTCATGCTGTCACCCGGCAGCTACCGGGTCAAAGCGACCTATGCGGCGAAAACGATGGAGATCCAAGACCTGAAAGTGCCCCAGGGAACGCGTCTAGTGCGCATGCTTCACTGGAACTTTGATTAGGGCTACCTAGGCCCAACAACATTGATGATCGTGAAAATGACTCATTTCTCCACCACTCGTTACGGCAAGCTGGTTTCGGCAATATCAACAATCCTTATTCTTTTAGTTCTTCCAGCGTTGGCAGGTGCCCGCGAACCTCAGCTTGCCAATACCAGTATCACGCGTGGCAAAACAGCAGCTGGGTTCTACTACATGAACGGTGGTTTGACCTTCGACGAACAACAGTCCATGGAGCGGCAATCCGCGGCGTACAATCTCAAATTAGTTTTTGCACCGCGTTTGAGCTTCTTGGCCTCACCGGTTCTCCTTTTGATTGGAGTTAACGATGGCGGTCGAGTCGACAAAATCATGGTGTACGCCCCGTTGTTTTACATTCAGCTTCCGTCCGGAGCGTATACGATCGTGGCGCGCATTAAAAACAAAGTCGTGCTCATCAGGGATGTTTATATCCGCGAAAACCAGCGGGCAATATATTTTGTGCGCGGAGACTAACTCGGAAGCGACAGGCGGCAAAACAGAGGAATACACCTAATGATCGCTCAGAGGTTATCCGCCACGGGAGCGCTTTTAGGCGGGCGACGGTTCCAGAGACGTGCAAGAGCAAGGAGACAATTATGAAAATGAGGAAATTGGCGATTTTTGCGATTCTCTCGGTGACGACTTACCTATCCGTAGCTTCAACCATCGCTCTCGCTCAGGACCATTACGCCGGCAAGACGATCCGCTTCATTGTCGGCTCTGCGGCCGGCGGCGGCTATGATACCTACACGCGCATGATCGCTCGCCATATCGGCCGCTATATACCGGGTAAGCCGGCTATGGTCGTCGAGAACATGGAAGGCGCGGGTGGTTTGGTTGCCGCCAACTATATTTACAAACGGGCGGCTCCCGACGGCCTAACCGTCGCGGTTTTCAACAATTCCAACATTGTTCAAAAGGCCTTGGGCGACCCGAGAATCAACATCGAGTTTCAAAAACTCGGCTGGATCGGCGCGCCGAGCGTGGGCGCGCCGATGTGCATGACCATGGGATTTACCGGATTGAAGACATTGGACGATGTTCTTAGATCCACAAAACCGCTCAAGATGGGAGCCAACCGAGCAGGGACGACCGGATACGATCTGCCCCTGATTCTGAACCAAACCCTGGGCACCAAGTTCGATGTGATCAGCGGGTATACCGGGACATCGAAGATTCGCGTCGCCCTGCAAGCGCATGAGATCGACGGTATGTGTTCGAACTGGGAATCGATGCGCGTAACCGCTCGCTCGATGCTGGATGCCAAAGGCGATAGTAAGCTCATCCCGTTCGTCATGAGCGATAAATGGGAGGACGCCGAAGTCAAGGATCTTCCTCTGTTCAAGAATGTGATCAAGGATCCGAAGAAATTCGCGATCTTCAAAGCCTGGGCCAATCAGATGGATTTTCAGCGGCCGCTCTCCTTCCCTCCCGCAACCCCCCATGAGCGCCTCGAAATCCTGCGTAAGGCGCTCGCCGAAGTCTTACAAGATAAGGCGCTGCTCGAAGAAGCGAAGAAATCAAAGCTGGTTATCACTCATGTATCCGGTGAGCGCACTGCCGAATTAGTTAAAGAGATTCTCTCGATGCCCCCCGACGCTAAGAAAAGCTTGGCGTTCCTGGTGCGATCGCAGAAAGGGTAGCTTGGGGCCTGAGTAATCGTCCATCAGTAAGCGAGTCGGCGGAAGACAGGAAAGGAGCGAGAACCATAAGAATTTTTGCACGAGCCGTTGTTGCGATCGCCACAAACGTCTCCGGGGAACAAGTGGAGCGGTACGTCGAGCGAATCTATTCGGTCACGCCGGAAGTAAAGAAGCGCCTTGAGTTCTTATTCAAGAAACGCCAAACATCCTAGGGGGCATCCATGGAATATTTCCATGCGTTTAATCAGGGGCTCATTAACGTTCTGCCTTATCTCACGCCCCATGGCACGGAAACCTTCTTATACATGATGATCGGCATGGGCATCGGCTTCGTCGTCGGCATCCTCCCCGGCCTTGGCGGCGCGACCACGCTGGCGCTCATGTTGCCGTTTATTTACAACATGGACCCTACCACGGCGTTCGCTTTCCTCCTGGGCTCAAACGCCGTCACCGCCACGACCGGGGATGTTACGTCCGTTCTCTTCGGAGTTCCAGGCGAAGGCATATGCGCGGCTACGATTGTCGATGGCCATCCCATGGCAAAGAACGGCGAGGCGGGACGCGCCCTCGGCGCGGCTCTCATGAGCTCGCTGGTCGGCGCGGTGTTTGGGGCTTTTATCCTCGCCCTGGCGATTCCCATCGTCAGTCCTCTGGTGCTCTCGATCGGCTCCGCGGAATTTTTCATGCTCGCCGTGCTGGGCGTCACATTCGTCGCTTCGCTGAGCGGTGCGAACGTTCCCAAAGGTCTTTTGGCCGGTGGTTTCGGCCTCGTCCTGGCGATGGTGGGACTCGATCCGATTGAAAGCGTGCCGCGGTTCACTCTCGAAGGCGTGATGGGTGAGGACAACGCGCTCTTTCTGTGGGACGGAATCTCATTAATTAGCGTGACCGTCGGACTCTTCGCCATCCCGGAGATCATCGATCTTGCAGTCCAAAGGACGAGCATTGCGGGTACCAGTCAACCCGGCAAGCTCGGCGGCGTCATGGAAGGCGTTAAAGACACCTTCCGCCACTGGAAGCTGGTGTTGCGCTGCAGCGGCATCGGCGCCTATATCGGCCTGATTCCCGGCATGGGCGGCGGTCCGGCCCAATGGCTTGCCTACGCGCACGCCGTGCAGACCTCGCCGAACAAAGAACGCTTTGGCAAAGGCGCCATCGAAGGTGTGCTCGGTCCCGGAGCGGCCAACAACTCCAAAGAAGGGGGATCGCTCATTCCGACTCTGGCCTTCGGCGTGCCGGGAAGCGTTTCCATGGCGATTCTGCTCGGCGCTTTCATCATTCAGGGCATCGTGCCCGGCCCGGATCTTTTGAATCCGGCCAAGCATCTGACGCTGACATTTTCATTTGTCTGGATCATCGTTCTCACCAACATCCTCACCGTCGCGATTTGTTTCCTATTTCTTAACCAGCTCGCAAAGGTGACTTTTGTTAAGGGGACCTACCTGATTCCCCTTCTCCTTTTTCTGATTTACCTCGGCGGCTTCGCGGTCAAAAACAGTTTTGGCGATATGTTTTTGGTATTAGTCTTCGGCGCATTGGGCTGGTTGATGGTGAAGTTCGACTGGCAGCGACCGCCGCTGCTTCTCGGATTGGTTTTAGGGGGCATCGCTGAGAACAACTTGTTCATCGCCAACCGAATTTACGGCTACAGTTGGCTTTGGCACACCGGCGTATTAGTGCTTTGGTTCATCATCATCGCCGGGAGCGTCTATCCCTATATCCAGGCCTACCTCCGCCGTTCACGGAGTGTCGATGGGAGCGATGCCGCCGCGGGCACGAAGCCCGTCAAGTTCATTCCACTCGCGCTTTCAGCGCGCATCGGGCAGAGTCTGTTTGCTCTTCTGATGGTCGGCGTGTTCGCCTACGTGGTTTACGAGGCCATGTATGGCTTTGGGGCCTTCGAACCTCGGGCGGCGCTCTTTCCCTGGGTGATCGGTTTACCGAGCCTAGTGCTGGCGGTCTTCGTGTTCTCTCAAGACGCGTTGCAAGCCACCCGCGAAGTTAAAGTGGGAGAGGCCGCGTTGTATAGCGAGCCTGAAGTCGATCCCATCCTCGCGCGTCAGAGAACCGTCGCGATTAGTTGTTGGATCATCGGTTTCTTTCTGGCCATCTGGATCCTGGGATTTGTCCCGGCTTCCGCCATCGCCACTTTTCTCTATTTGAAATTCGGCGCGGGAGAGCGATGGCCCGTTACGCTGGCCATTGCCGCCGGCTGCTGGCTGTTTTTCTACGGCTTGTTTGATTACGCGCTGCAGTTGCCGTTTCCGAAGGGCGAGATGTTCGAATGGATACCGTTCAATGTGGCCAGCAGCCTGCGAGCGATCATCATCGGTTAACGCTTGATAATTAGACGGCGAGGGAAACTTTGGATCTAGGAAATTTTATTTCAGATATGTTCGGTTTCAAGATGCCCATGACCCCGGCAGTGGTCTTGCCGTTGCTGGTCATCGTAACGGTTTTTCTCGCCTACTTGGCATCCTTTATCATCCTCCGGATCGTTCGCGGAACGGCAAAACGCGTCTCTTTAACCTTGGATGGGCGTGTGCTGTGGTTGTTGGATCACTATGTCTTTCCTCTGTTTTTCGTCGTCGGATTGTGGTGGCTTCTCGACGTTGCGCCGCTGCCGCCGAAGGTCGCGCGCGCGGCGGACCGTATGCTCTCTCTGACCGGACTGGTTATTGCGATCATCGTTGTCGCCAAGGTGATCCTGGTGATCCTGCGCAATATCGCCGCACGTTATCAACCCCTGGGCAACATTCAGGCGCCGGTCGATCTGGCGACCAAGATCATTCTCGTCGCCATTTCTGGAATGCTGATCTTGGACAACCTCGGCGTGTCGCTCACGCCGCTGCTCACGACGCTTGGCATCGGCAGCTTGGCCGTGGCGATCGCGCTGCAAGACACCCTAGGCAATGCCTTTGCCGGTTTGCACATCAAAGCAGACCGGCCGATCGAAGTCGGACAGTTCATTCGGCTTGACAGCGGCGACGAAGGGTACGTGGAGCGAATCGGCTGGCGCAGCACGCGAATTCGCATGCTGCCGAACAAGTGCGCGGTGGTTCCTAACAGTAAGTTGGTTCAAAGCACGATTATCAATTACGACCTTCCCGATCCGGAAGTCGCCGTGCTCGTCGAAGTCGGCGTCCACTACGACAGCGATCTGGCGAAAGTCGAACGCGTGACGCGCAGCGTCGGCCGAGAGATCATGAAAAGCGTTGACGGCGGGGTGCCGGGCTTCGACCCGTTCATTCGCTACCACACGTTCAACGAATCGAGCATCGATTTCACGGTGATCCTGCGCGCCCAGCGGTTTGTGGACGGTTACCTGATCAAGCATGAGTTCGTCAAAAAACTGCATGATCGCTACAAAGAAGAAGGAATCGTCATACCGTTCCCGATTCGCACGCTTGAACTTAAGATCGATGCCGAGAACGAGACGAACTTGCGCGCGCGCACGGGTGATGCCATCGACCGGTTCAATTAATCCAGAAATCTCACGAGGAAAGAAAAGACTTATGACACAGGCAACCAAGGACGAAAAACCCCGACATGGGAGGTCATTTATGATTCACCGATTCATTTACGCAACCGGCATTTCATTAGCGGCAGCCGTATGGACTTCGGCGGGTATGGCGCAGTCGACTTATTACGCGGGCAAGACCATCACGATCGTCGCCGGCACTAAGGCAGGGGATGTTTACGATCTTTACGCTCGCCACTTCGCGCAATTTATGCCCAAGTACATCCCCGGCAATCCCAACATCATCGTGCAAAACATGGCGGGCGCCGGCTCCATGATCGCTGCTAATTTCGTCTACAATGTCGCCAACCCCGACGGCTTGACAATCGGCGCAATTTTTCCCGCCCTATACTTCGACCAGGTCGTGCAGCGCAAGGAGGTCCGATACGACTGGTCCAAGTTCATGTGGATCGGTAGCCCCGTTACTTCGAACCATCTGCTCTACATGCGCGGGGATTCGCCGTTTAAGACGATACACGACGTCATCAAGGCGTCGCCGGGGCCGAAATGCGGCGCCACGGGGACCAGTTCCACGGCCTATTACGTACCGAAATTGCTGGATGAAACGATCGGGACCAATTTTGACGTCGTGCTCGGTTATCAAGCCGGACAAGATATCGATCTGGCGGTGGAGAGAAACGAGGTCGTGTGCCGCGCCTTTACCGTGACGGCATTTTTTGCCCGAGAACCCTTCACCACCTGGCGCAAGAACAAGTTCGTCAACGTGCTGGTGCAGTCGGGTAGCAAACGGGACAAGCGGCTGAAGGACACGCCCACGATCTATGAACTGATGGATCAGTACAAGACACAGCAAGCCGGGCGAAACCTGGCAACCTTGGTTCTCGCCAGTGGGGACTTCGGGCGCCCCTACGTCATGCCGCCCAACACGCCCGCGGAACGGGTCAAGATCATCCGCGATGCATTCGATCGCGTTCTGAAGGACGAGGCCTCGATCGCCGAAGCCACCAAGAAAAAACTCGAGATCGATCCGTCGACGAGCGACGAGCTGGAAAAGCTCGCAAAGGAGGTCACCAGCCAGTCGCCCGACATCGTCGCGAAGATGAAAAAGCTGTTGGCAAAGTAACGCTCGTAGTTGTCCGGTGAGAAAGGCGAAGACCTCGCGCGCGGACGTCAGTGGAGCAAGAAAAAAAGCGAAGGAGAGATAGCCATGGGAAAAACATTAGACAAGACGGTTTACGCATCTTTGCTGTTTTTTGTATTCGGGCTGGCGGCCTGTTCGACGACCAAGGAGACTAAGTCCATGGAGGCGCCGCAAGCGGTAAAAGCCCCGCCGGCAAAATCGAACCCTGACGTACGGAAAACTCAAGCGAGTACCAGTCTCGATTCGCTCAAGCGGGGCGAAGCTCCAGTGACGCCAGCGCGGTCCCCCTTGAAGGATATCTACTTCGCTTTCGACAAGTACGATTTGTCAACGGACGCGCGTGCGAGTCTCCAAGGCAACTCGGTTTGGTTGAAAAAAAATCCCGCGGCGCGAATCGAGATCGAAGGTCACTGCGACGAGCGTGGAACCAGCGAATACAATCTGGCGCTCGGCGCCAAGAGGGCTCAGGCAGCCAAAGATTACCTGGTGACGTTGGGTATAGCGGCAGGCCGGATTTCCACGATCAGCTACGGTGAGGAAACTCCGGTGTGCCGAGAAACTAACGAAGCCTGCTGGCAGAAAAATCGCCGCGACCGGTTCGTGATCTTGAAAGAAAAGCCGGGAGTGTGACGGCGCCGGTTGTTCACCTCGTCGCGCGCAATAACTTGTGCGTCTGACGGGTTGTTGTCAATATATTTTCGGCGGCGCCATCACCTCGATCCTCTTTAACATCCCCTGATGACGCTTGGCATCCTGGTTCTCCAACGGCTGCCGTGATACTCGGAGCGCTATATATTTGGGGGCTTCTCCCCGGCCCTCAGCTTTTTGTGGAGCAGAATGATTTTGTCTGGGGACTCATCGCCAGCATGTATACGGGCACTGTCATGGGGGTTCTTCTCTGGTTGTTTCTTGTTCCGGCATTTGCAGCGATCATGCGACTGCCCTCGTCGATTCTAACACCGATCATTGTCCTTTTAAGCATGACAGGAGCTTACGCCGGTAACCATTTCTTCTACGTTCGACATATGGCTGGTTCTCCTATTCAGCGTGATTGTTTATATCTCTAAAAAGCTTGACTATCCGTTGGCGCCACTGGTTGTGGCCCTAGTTCTCGGCGAAATGACGGAAGAGGCGTTGCGTCAAACCCTGATTTTATCGGACGGCTCTCTCGCCATATTTTTTACCGGGCCAATTGCTGCATTCTTCATGGTGATCGCCATCTTGTTCTTTTTTTTCCCCGTACTGTTGCCTCTGTGGCGCCGGATGCGTGGATTGCCAACGCAGACGCTGGAGGCGGCTGACAAGTGACGGGCTCGTAACGTGCACTGGCATTCTACTTGAAGCGGCTCGCCGAACAGGACCCAAGGATGGCGGCGGGCAGCATGATCACAGTGCAGTTCGTGCAGGGCGGTGACTCTCGGTTGCTAAGTGCGCATGCCCCGGTGATCCAAGCCGAGCGGAGACGAGGAACCGATATCGACCGGCGTGCCCTAGAGCCTGTGCTCGCGCAAATCGACGCCGTGGCGCTGTCGGCTCAGGCGCCGCATCCCAACGCCGCGCGGCTTTTTATTGATTTCATTTTGCCCATCCAATGAAGAATGACGAAACACTTCGCTGGCTTTTTGAAAGGATTGCTGCAGGCCAAGGTGGCTTGAGCAAAAATGGAAAGGCTGGAAGGGAATTTCTAGGCAAAGGACTTGATCTCAAACCAAACTCGCAGAGAAGGGACTACACTGGTTTCCCTGGCTTCACGGCATGTCAGAGATTTTTCGTTCGCCGGTTTTGGCGATGTCTGGCTTATAGCTAGGTTTCACTATGTCTAAATTCTTAGTCTGTGACAAAAAAGGCGATCTTCATTCGTTGCTCACACGGCGGTTTGCACAAGACGAGATATCCATAGATAGCGTACACTGTATGTCCACCGTCCTCGATACAGTGCAACGAGAGGCCTACGATATCGTTGTCTGGGACGCCGATGTTTCAAAAAGCGAGCGCGCCAAGGGAGCCGAGACGCTTGAGGCGCTCTCTAGGAGTTTCCCTGAGACTCATATGATCATCGTGTCCCGGGACGAGCGTGATCCCGCCTCGGCTCGCATCAAAAACGAAAAGTATCAGTTCATTCGGCGGCCGCTCGATGCCAACAAACTCTGCGCGCTTGTGAAGCTGGCTTTGGAAAAGCGCCCTAGCAAGCAAAGGATGCTCTCTTATCCCGAAGTTCGTATCCCAATTGAGTTTGAGGGGATGCTGGCCATCAGCCTGCCCATGCGGGAGGTGTTCCAACGGATAATGGAAGCCGCGTCCACAGAAGTCCCCGTCTTGATAACCGGCGAAACGGGCACAGGGAAAGATCTGGTTGCCGCCGCAATTCACAAAAGAAGCAAAAGGAAAGATGAGCCCTATATACCAGTCAACACGGGTGCAATTGCTCCAGAGCTAATAGCCAGCGAACTATTTGGTCATGAAAAGGGAGCCTACACAGGGGCCTCTGAAACACGTCAGGGTCTCTTCGAGCGAGCCGATCATGGAACCATCTTCCTTGATGAGATCAGTACGATGAGCGAGAAAGCGCAGGTTAGTCTTCTTCGGGTATTGGAAACAAAAACGCTTTGCCGGGTGGGAGGAACGAAGGAAATTGCTGTTGCCGCCCGCGTGATCACCGCAACCAACGAAAATATTGAGGAGGCCGTCAAAGAAAAACGCTTTCGGGAAGATCTTTACTACCGCCTGGATGTTTTTCGTGTCCATGTACCCCCGCTCCGCAATCGTCCGGGCACGGTAACATTTCTCAGCGATCACTATGTCACTCTATTCAACACTGCGTATAACAAAAGGGTGCGCGTCGTTTCTCGCGAAACCTATCGCTGCCTCAGGCGTTACCCGTGGCCTGGCAACGTGCGGGAGCTCAGGAACGTAATTCAACGTGCAGTCCTGATGGCCGAAGGAGAAGAACTCACTCCCGATCTTATACCTGAACGAATCAGGGAGGCGGCTAAACTAGATGCCGGTCAGGGAACTTTCCCTATTCGCCTCGGAATGACCCTAGAGGCCGCAGAAAAAGAGCTTATTAAGATGACTCTTGCTTCTACGGGCGGAAACAAAAAAACAGCTGCCTCGATACTTGGAATCAGCCGGCGAGCCCTCTACAACAAACTGAACAGGTTCGGGTTACTGTGAGCGCGTAAAAAAATCTGCATACAAGCAGGACAGTTGCTCGATGTAACTGTGTCGAATAGTCTTTTCGCGTGGAACTAAGAGCTTCCGGTGTAAGCCGTAGAAGCTTGTGTGAATTATCTGCACTCTTAAGCACTAAAATCGTGATAACTGTAACCATCCTGCACATGGCAAACTGCCCGCTTGGTTTTTAAGACATCCTTGCAGAGTAAGTACACGTCTTTCCAAAAGGAATCCCAGCGGCATCTCAATTGCTCACTCGTTGGTCCCAAAGGAGGTGCGCCATGGAAACCAAGAGGTTTTTGGTTTCATTGCTGTTCGGCGTTAGTTTTGTCCTTTTCGAAACTTCGAGCAACGTCAATGCTGGGAGCCAACAAAGCCTGTAGAATTTATTATTATGGCCGGGCAGGGAGGTGGCGCAGATAAGTATGCCCGCCTGATCTCGGGTCTGGTTGATAAACACAATTTGGCGCCTGTTCCAATGGTGCCGATCAACAAGGTGGGTGGCGCTGGAGCGGTGAGACATTACTGAGGAAGCGTTGCGCCAGAGTCTTATCTTATCCGACGGGTCGATTAGCATATTCTTCACACGGCCGATTGCCGCCTTCTTTGTCGCGATAGCCGTGACACTCTTTTTTCTGCCGGCCTTAGCGCAGTTGTGGCGGTGGATCGAAGGCAAGTCGTTGCTCCCGGCAAAAGGATGAAAGGCTCACATAGCTACCTCAGTCCTGTGTAAACTTTTTTCACTGTTAACGGCAGGATCTCTTTCGAAACGTAAACATTTGTCACAGTCGACCTGTTCCATTCCTTTGGGTTAATCGAGGGCTTTTTCTAACCTCCTGGAATTTCGGAACAATGTCATCCTGGCACTCGAATTGCGCTTTGCATAGGAGAGAAAGGCGGTTTTTATGGGATATCCAGCAGTCTTGTGTCTGGAAAAACAACTGGACTTCTTTCTCCAGCCGGACGTTCTCCTCCCCAGGGAATATTTGGATGTTTATCGAAAGAGGGCTCGTCTCGATCCGGAGAAAGAACTGATGTTGGCGGTTTTGCAGGACGCTGTCGAATGTTTCCAGAAATATGTCCGTGCTCAAGACAGCAAAGGGAAAACCCGATTACGCGGCGTAGAAGACTGGATAATGAGAGAGGACAGCAATGAGCTGTTTTCCTTTGAGAGCATCTGTGAAGTTTTGGACATCGCCCCGAGTTATTTGCGCCGGGGCCTACTCCGGTGGAAGAAAAGGATGCACGCCGGGCGTCCCGAAGCAAGAAGAGTAAGCTGACTCGAAGCAAGACAAAGTAAGAAGCAGTGAGGAAGGAGGTCTCCAGAATGCGCAAGAAAACACTAACCGTCTTTATCGCCATTTTTCTAGCGCTCATTCTCGCCGCTTGTTCCACCCCTCTCACCACCCGGGAAAAGGGCGGCCTTGTCGGAGCAGGACTAGGCGCAGGTACAGGCGCTATCACCGGTAGCACCGTTGGCCATGCTGCAGCGGGTGCCGCGATTGGTGGCCCTGTGAGACTCGTCGCGGGTGCTTTGATCGGCAACCAACTCGCGAGCTAGAAGCAGAAGCAGAGGGAGCAGCAATGGCAGATCGAGGAGAATCAAGCTGAACTGGAACGGCTTAGAAGGGAAAACGAGCGATTAAGAGAGCAGAGCGGCGAGCGGTAGAAACTGCAATCTATGAGCCTAAGAGAACTCTCCAGAGTAAACAAAACAATGCTCGTCTGTTCAGAGGCTTGTGATGAAGTGGGAAAGTGTCTACTGGATGCCGGATGTTGGATTATAAAGTTGAGCAGTGGCCAGGCGGCAGTCTCCCGGGCCCAGCGGGAGAACTTTGACGCAGCCGTTCTGGTTTCCACCGGCAAGGTGATGGATTTGGCTGAAACAGTCTTGAATCTGAGAGACCTAAACGAGTCGATGCAAATCGTTGTTGTGGCCGAGCAGGGCACTATCAAAAACAACTCTTTAGCCAAAGCGCTCCTCGCTCATCCTTTTCCGGGGATACAGCTACTGACCGTTGCTCAACTAGCGAGCCAACTCACGCCGCTCAGGAGCTCAGGAAGGCAAAACAAAAACAAAGGACGTATCACCCTTTAGGAATTTCAACGACAAACAAACAAGGAGGAGCGAGTCATGAAAGAATCATATGAAGCGATCAAGATTTGGTGCTGACCGCTGGTGCTCTTCATATTCACCTTCGCCTCTTTTTCACCGTGGATATTAGCCGGAAGCACCTCTGCCCAGACGTCAACCGAAAATCCTCCACAGATTATCAGAGGAACAGCTGAACAAGGTCTCGCTTACATGACAGGCGGGGTTGGAACCAATGAGCGGGAAGTCATGCAGAGCTGGGGAGGAGAATACAATGTCAAGCTCGCCTTTGCAGAGATCTCAGGCGCGTATCTCTCTGATGTAGAGCTTTTGATCGTGAAAGATGGTCGGGAAATGGTCCGCGCAACCACCAACGGACCTTGGTTTTATGTCAAGCTTCCTCCGGGTGGGTACACCGTAAAGGCCACTTACGAGGATGAGCAGAAACAAATCAAGAATCTTCAGGTAGCAGAGGGCCATCGCGTAACACGACTCGTACATTGGGACTTGAAGGAAGAATCTTAGGCCGCGAGAAGACTAAACGATCCAGAGGGACAAAGACACAGCATGACTACAGGAAAAACGTTAATGGTTGCCATCATGGATATTCCCTATGAATCAGCCGACCCGACTACAGCCTTGCACATCATCCATGCGGCTTTAAAGGACGGTCACAATGTGAGGGTCTTTGCGATGGAGGGAACGGCTAATCTCACCGCAAAGGCGCCGCAACCCCCTGCCAATTCCGTGAAAGAAACATCTATGGAAGAGGTGCGGCAGACTGCCACGAAAGACCGGGCGGCGTCTCTATTCCAGCTCGCAAAACAGCAAGGTGTGGATCTCGATTGGGTGGACTGTGGGCTACGCGTCGATGACAGAGAGGAGAGAGATTGGCCAGACGGGCTGCGAGGTATTAAACCAAAGGATCTTGTAGATGCCTCGTTAGGGAGCGATGCGACCGTGGTTATCCTTGTGCCAACAAAATGAGACTTCACTTGTCGCTCCAATAAACGCTGGCTCTATAACAGGTTCACAAAGAGAAATAGAAAGATGATGGTAGCCACGTGGAAAAAATATGCTCTATTTCAGGTGCCTGGATGGGTGGCAGCAGCGGTTGTGCTGCTCGGGTTGGTGGAGTGGGTCGGTTTGTCTCTCTGGGCAGCGGCCGGATTTTTTACTCTCTGGGTGATAAAGGACATCGCGCTCTACCCTCTCGTCCGAACCGCATACGAGTCCAATGTCAAGACCGGAGTAGAGCAACTTGTGGGCAAAAGGGGCGTGGCTCAGGAATGGCTCGATCCGCGCGGCATGGTGCGAGTGCGTGGCGAGCTGTGGCAGGCCGAAGCAGAACCGCGTGGCCAGCCAATCGAACCTAATAGCGAGATAAGGATAACGGGCGCGCACGGCTTGACCTTGCTCGTTTCAAGAGACGCCCTTAGCGGAGCTGAAGGAGCGATCACCAGAGACTGTGGCGGGCCAGTGATTGGATAGCCAATCGAAAAGACCAAAACACATGCGCTATAGAAAGATCGGCATCAAACAACTTGTCATTGTAGCTCTGACTTTGTTGCTGTTTGGCTATATCGCAGCCGAGCGGCTGGATTTATTCTCAAAGAGTACCGTCATTTCCGGTGATAACGCTTTTGCTGCTACGGAAAAGCTTCCCAGCTTCGTCGCGCTGGCCAACAAACTCAGCCCAGCCGTGGTCAATGTTTCCACGCACCAGACGGTTGAAGCGCCTCAGTTATTCCCAGGACCTTACCGGAGGCCGTTTAGTCAAAGGAGTCTTGGTTCAGGGTTCATCATCGACTCGGATGGGTTCATACTCACAAACAATCATGTGATCATGAATGCAGAGAAAATTGTGGTTAAACTTTCTGACGGGAGGGAGTTCGAGGCAAAAGCAATCGGTAAGGATTCCAAGACAGATATTGCTCTGATCAAGATAGATGCTGCCGGTAAACTTCCCACAGTTTCTTTGGGAGACTCGGACAAACTTCAAGTGGGAGAATGGGTCCTGGCAATCGGCAATCCCTTCGGTCTGGACCAAACGGTGACTGCCGGAATTGTAAGCGCGAAGGGCAGAATTGTTGGCGCAGGTCCCTATGACAACTTCATCCAGACCGATGCATCGATCAATCCAGGAAACTCAGGTGGACCTCTGGTCAACATGCAAGGGGAGGTCGTAGGAGTCGACACGGCCATTTTCACTCGAAGTGGCGGCAATATTGGGATTGGCTTTGCGATACCGATCAATCTCGTTAAAGATCTGCTACCCGACCTCAAGAGCAAAGGAAGAGTGGTTCGCGGATGGCTTGGCGTCACAATACAGAAGGTGACTCCTGCGCTTGCAGAGGGTCTGGGAATGGAAAAGCCTCGTGGCGCTTTGGTCACGTTTGTCGCCAATGATAGCCCGGCAGAGCGAGGCGGAATGAAGGTCGGCGATGTCATTATCGAATTCGACGGCAACAAAATCGACAATTCGGACAAGCTTCCCCTTGTGGTTGCGCGGACGCCAGTGGGTAAGGATGTTCAGGTGAAAGTCATGCGAGATAAACAGGAGATGAACTTGTCTATCTCTATCAGTGAGTTGAAAGAGAAAGAAGTTGTCGCCTCCGCCAAGGACAGGAAGAACTTAGGACTGACAGTGCAAAACGTTACCCCTCAGGTTGCCGAAAGGCTGGGGTTGGACCGGCTGGAGGGCGTTGTTGTTAGATCTGTTCGGCCTGGAAGTGCCGCTGATAAAGCAGGACTTCGTAGTGGGGATGTCATCTTGGAGATCGACCGCAAACCAATCGAAGATCTTTCCGACTTCCAAAAGGCAGTGGGTAATATCAACAAAGACGAGGTCGTCCTCGTTCTGGTCGACCGCGGAGAGACGACACTTTTTCTGACCCTGCGCGCTCCAGGCTAGTTCTTCGTTTGTTCCTGTGCGGATGCGACTCCTCGACTCAAGAAGAACAAGCTCTGTTTTAGGGAGATAGCGAGATGAAGCAGAAAGCCCAAAGAGGAGGTGAAAGTCACTTTCGAGCTGAGCAAGAAGCAACCTGGGGTGACGTAAGATGCTGCCGAGGCATAGTGCAGCAAGAGCGAGGTCATCGGTTTTTTAAGATGGGGAGCCAGTGAACGGAAAAGATAAGAGAGGGATTTGGAGTCGGAGAGACTTTTTCACACGTATCGGTTGGGGAGGAATGGGCGTATTTGGGGGGCTTAGTTTAATTGGATTTATTCGCTCCGCCTTTCCCAGAGTTCACTTTCAACCGCCGTCAACGTTCAAGGTCGGCCTCCCTTCAGACTACGCGACAGGAGAAGTCAGCGAAAAATATAAGCAGGCATATCGTGTTTGGATCGTTCGTGAGGAAGAAAGTATTTATGCCATCTTTGCTAAGTGTACGCATCTCGGATGCACTCCTCGTTGGCTCGCGACTGAAAACAAATTTAAGTGCCCCTGTCACGGCAGCGGTTTTTATAAGGACGGCTTGAATTTCGAGGGGCCTGCGCCCCGTCCTCTGGATCGGTTTGAAATCAGTTTGGCAGAGGACGGGCAACTGGTGGTGGATAAAAGTCATACATTCCGGATGAAACCTGGCGCCGATCCTGACGAGCAGTATCCACAGAGCGTGCTGAAAGTCTAGGGCAATGTTCACTTGCTGCCCTTTCGCGCCGTAGAAACTGAGAACGAAAACAAACGTAGCATACGAGGAGGATCGCAAATGATATTACATTCCCTTTCGGCCCGAGAAATATTGAAGGCGCTGGGCGTTGGGGTTGTCACGGCCCTTATTCTCTCTGCCATTATGCTTCCAGCTTTTAAGTTTGGCATTGCTCCTATGCCCAAACAACCGAGCCTGGCCTTTGCCGAAACCCTGTTCGGGGCTCCTCTACCGCTTCCAGTTGGCCTGCTCTTTCATGTGGCTTATGTGACTTTCTGGTCGGTGGTCTACACCGCCCTTTTTCGGGACCGATTAAACTTTTTGAACGCGTTGTGGGTTGGACTGTTTCTCTGGGTTGTGATTCTGGTCGTGTTTTTCCCTTTTATCGGCTGGGGATTTCTCGGGCTGGCGATCAGTCCAAAGCTGATCCCTGCCTCGCTGGTTCCACACCTTCTGTTCGCTGCTGTTCTTTGGGGATTCTGTCGAGTAGCATTTCAGGAAAGGAAATTTTCCTCTCAACCTGAGTCCCTGGAGAACAGAAAAAGTGCGCCATGGGCACGAGCTAAAGGTTTAGATGTCTTGCGCAAGGAAGCAAAATAGAAATTAGAGGAGGCATGCATGCCAAATGGACAATGGCCCGAAGAATTTGAGTTGATCCTTCGGCGCGCCCGACAGGGGCTGCGGGGATTCAGGCCCGGCCGCATCGGTCCGATCTTTGCCGCTTTAGTCATTCTCATCCTTATCTGGTCAAGCTGGTACACGGTGCAGCCGGAGGAGACAGCGGTGATTCAACGTTTTGGTCGAATCATACGAACGGCCGCGCCCGGACTTAACTTTAAAATTCCCTTTGGAGTTGAAACGGTCAAACTCGTGCCCACGGCGCGAGTTCTGAAAGAGGAGTTTGGATTTCGAACGTTAGCGGCGGGCCGTCAGACGAAATATGCCCGCGGTGATTTTTCTAACGAGTCCCTCATGCTCACCGGAGACCTCAACGTCATCGATGTGCAGTGGATTGTTCAGTACCGCGTGGAGGACCCGGTCCGGTTTCTTTTCAAGGTTCGTGAACAACGCGAGACTTTTCGGGACATTGCCGAGGCCGTTATGCGCCGCGTGGTCGGGAATCGGTTGGGGAGCGAGGTGTTGACCGTGGGACGTGTCGCCGTCTCCAGCGAGGTAAAGGAGGAAATGCAGAAAATACTGTCGGACTACGAAACCGGAATTCGACTCGTCACGGTAGAACTTCAGGACGTCACTCCTCCGGATCCGGTCAAGCCGGCGTTCAACGAGGTTAACGAAGCGCGGCAGGATCTGGAGCGTACGGTGAATCAAGCGCAGGAGCAGGCGAATAAGTTGATTCCTAAAGCCAGCGGAGAGGCGAAACAGGTGATCGCGGAGGCTGAAGGTTACGCCACCGAGCGCATTAACCAGGCTCGAGGGGAAGCTGCGCGATTTTCCTCTGTACTGGCGGAATACCAGCGTGTGCCCGAAGTGACTCGACGACGCCTTTACCTGGAGGCTATGAGAGAAGTGCTGGCCGACGCGAAGACAGTCTATATCGTGGATAGTGCGCAACGGGCATTGATTCCGTGGCTTTCCATAGATTCGGCGAAAAGCCCCCCGCCACTCAAGGATCTCCTCAAGGAGGAACCCAAGCCATGAAAACGCAGATGACGTATGGTTTAGTTATCCTATTGGCGGTAGCCCTTCTATCGGTTTCCGGAACCTTCTATGTCGTGGAGGAGGGACAACAGGCCATCATCCTACAATTCGGTCGGCCCGTGGGGGATCCTGTGACCGAGGCGGGTCTTTACTTCAAAGTCCCGTTTATCCAAGAGGTTCGACGATTCGATAAGCGTCTGCTCATCTGGGACGGCGATCCGAATCAGATCCCAACGGCGGGGCGCGAGTTTATCTGGGTAGACTCCACCGCACGGTGGCGCATTGTAGATCCGTTGAAGTTCCTCGAGAGCGTTGCCACAGAGGCAGGGGCTCAGTCCCGGCTCGATGACATCATCGATTCGGTCGTGAGGGATCTCGTCTCTGCCAATCCTCTAGTCGAGCTGGTTCGAAGTTCGTCTTGGCAAACTCCCAAAGGGGAGGTCCTTGAGGAGGTCTCGAAGGAAGTGGTGGAGGAGCTGAAGAAAGAAATCAGCCTCGGACGGGAAGGGCTCACCCGGGCCATTTTGTCCGAGGCGCGCAAGACCACCCCGCAGTATGGGATCGAGGTGGTAGATGTCCGCATCAAGCGGCTCAATTATGTGGAGAGCGTGAGGGAAAAGGTATTCGCCCGTATGATCTCCGAGCGCAAGCGGATCGCGGCCCGTTTCAGATCTGAGGGGGAAGGGCGAAGCGCCGAGATCTTAGGCAACATGGAAAAAGAACTTCGCGAAATCCGCTCGACGGCTTATCGCAAGGTGCAGGAAATTCGCGGCAAAGGGGACGCCACAGCGACCAAGATTTACGGCGACGCTTACGGCCGGGACAAGGAGTTTTACGCATTCTCTCGGACCCTTGAGAGTCTCAAGGAAGGAAAAAACAAAAATGCGGTCTTGGTCCTCACTACAGATAGTGACTACTACCGGTACCTGAAGGAGGCGACTCCAGCTATCGCCGATATGGCTAGGGCTCGAAGCGGCAAGACGGAACCCTAGCCTGATTGGGTACGAGAGAATCTTCAGTTTCTTAGGGCAGGCGGCGAGAAAAACTTAGAAGAAAACACACAAGTTAAGAAAGGTATGGGATGGGAAGCGACCACCAAAAGCGACCGTCCTTAGAGAATCTCGTCGAAAGTGAGGACCTGGGGCTTGAGATTCTCCATCCAGGCGGTTTGGAAATTACCAGAGAACTGGCGACGCTCTGCCACATTGGGAAAGGCTCAAAAGTTCTTGACGTTGCAGCAGGAACAGGGGAAAGCGCCTGTTATTTGCAAGAGAACCTCGGCTCCCAAGTGATTGGCATCGATGCCTCCGACGATATGGTTGAAAGAACGCGAAAGAAAACAGCGGAAAGACATCTATCGGTACAATCGCAAAAGGGGGACGCCCATAATCTTCCATTTGAGGACAATACTTTCGATGCGGTTATCTCCGAATGCACCACCTGCATTTTAACCAAGGACAGAGCGATTCGAGAGATGGTCAGGGTTGCAAAGCCTGGCGCGTATGTAGGAATCCATGATCTTTGTTGGAAAGAAGGTACCTCGGATCGCTTGAAGCGGAAACTTGCTGAGCTAGAAGGTGAGAAGCCAGAAACGCTTAATCGATGGAAGCGCCTGTTTGAGCAGGCGGGACTTGAAGACGTCGAAGCTGTAGACAAATCCTATTTAATATCCACCTGGACCAAAGGCGTCAGAAAGGAGTTGGGGCTCATCGGACAGGCGAAAGTCTTTCTCAAGGCCATTCAAAACTGGGGTTTTAAAGGTTTCGCAAGGATCCTGGAATTAATGCGCATTCTTCAGAACGAACATACTGGGTACGGTCTCATTGCGGGGCGAAAGCCATTCGCAAGGGCATGATGAAGGAATTGTGGCTGTACTCTAATCGGCAGACTCACGAGGGGTGTTGTTTCTGAGTGATCCGGCGCGGGACTTACGGACTGCGGCGGCGCCCTTTGCCACAGGCGGGATTTACGTGAACTTCTTGACGGAGGAGGAGATCGATCGGATGCCGGCGGCTTACAGTCCGGAGGTGTGGAAGCGCCTCGTGCCGGTAAGGAATAAGTGGGATCCGAAGAACTTTTTCCGTTTGAAACAGAACATCAAGCCTTCGCTGTGAGAACGGGATAAGGAGGTTAAAATAATGAGCCATTTCGTCAATCTCTACGAGAAGCTTCGTGAGATGGAAACTGATCCCTCGACCGCGAGTGATCCGATCAAGAGGACCTTTCTTTGGGATGGGCAATATGTGACTGCAAACCTGGGCATCATCAGAGAGAGCGGCAATGCCCTTCATACGCAACCTGCCCATGATGAGGTCGTCTTCATTCTCGAAGGGGCGGCTGACTTTCAGGTGGGCGATGAAATGCGGCGGGTCGGGCCTGGAGACCTCGTCTTCATCCCGCGCAACACGCTGCACGGCCCGATCCTGCGTGAAGGCGCCAGGTTTTCAGCGCTTTCTATGTACGCCCCCTTTTTCGACCGGTCCCAGAAGAACATCGAGTGGGAGAGGGACAAGCAACGATGATCCAACGCTTATCTTATTTCTGGAGCAAGAAAGGCAATACAAAGTTTTGTAGGAACCAGGCAGGTTTGAGATGGCAGGAGATAAGGTCGAAGTTTTCAAATTGTCGCATGAGGGCGCCGCGAGCCTCTCGGAGTCCACTCCGATCCACCGGCAGGACCTGATTACCTCCCCTCAGAGTTGGGTGGGGGTTGCGCATACGATGCCAGGGCTTGCATCAGCCTGGCATCACCATACTGACAACGACACCTACGGCTACGTTATCTCCGGTCAGATACGTATTGACTTCGGTCCGGGAGGAAAGGAATCAGTGGGGATCAATCCGGGTGAGGTGTTCCACGTGCCCAGCGAAATTATCCACCGCGAGGTCACCGTCGGGGCAGAGCCCGGAGTGATCTTTTTGGTCCGCGTAGGCACGGGGAAGCCGGTTGTCAACGTTGACGGACCCGAGCGACCATAGGAGCGCTCAACCGGGCGGCACCCATTTTCAACTTCCTGGCCGAAGAGGAGAGCGACGAGCGCATCCGCGCCACCTAAGGTAAAAACTACGAACACCTCGTTGAGGTCAAGACCAAGCGAGACCGCGAACCTGTTCCGCATGAACAAGATCATTTAAGCCTTCGGTCTGAGAATGGATGAGGTGCTTAACAGACGGCAAATCTCTTTCAAGGAAACACAAGGAAGCACTAGTCCTATAAATCCCGACTGGTGGTTGTTGGCCATGGGTTGGCCCACATTCGAATGCATTTCCTTCGTTAAGACGTACACGGAGGTTCATATTTATGAAAAGAACGCTCTTGTGGTTGATTCCGGTCATCGCGGTGGTCGGTGCCTCTTTTCTCTATCTTTCGCTGAACAGTGAGAAGCCCGAGCCGCAGGCGCCGCAGGTGCCCGCTCCGGCCCCGCCGGCAATCCGCTATCCCATTGAAGCGGAAAGGCCACCGGCAGAACCGCTGCCAGCGCTGACCGAGAGTGATGGCGCAATACGCGATGCGTTGGCGGCACTGTTTGGAAAAGACCTGGAGAAGTTTTTTTACTTGCAGGAGATCATCCGCCGGATCGTGGCCACCATCGACAATCTACCTGGAGATAACATGCCGCTGCGCCTAATGCCGGTGAAGCCCGTGCCGGGGCTTCTAGTCACAACAGGCACGGGCGAGAGTCTTGTCCTCAGCCCGAAAAACGCCGCGCGTTACCGGCCCTATGTGCGTGTGGCGGAAGCAGTGCCCACTGAGGCACTGGTGGCTGTGTACAGGCGCTTTTATCCGCTCTTTCAAAAGCAGTACGAAGATCTGGGCTACCCCGAAGGTTATTTCAACGATCGGGTTGTGGAGGTGATCGATCATCTGCTTGAGGCGCCGGATCTCCACCGGCCGGTGCTTCTCAGTCAACCAAGAGTGCTCTACGAGTTTGCCGATCCAAAGCTGGAACGTCTCTCGGCGGGGCAGAAGATCCTGTTGCGAATGGGCCGCGAGAATGCAGCTAAGATGAAAACGAAGTTGCGGGAGATTCGGGAGGCGTTGGTGTCGAAGGTGACGACCGGTTGAGCGCAAGGCTTTTTGCCCTAACGATAGGCCCTGGAACAACTCAACGGGCAATAGCAGAAAAATCGCCGCGACCGGTTCGCGATCTTGAAAGAAAAGCCGGGAGTGTGACGGCGCCGGTTGTTCATCTCGTCGCGCGCAGTAACTTGTGCGTCTGACGGGTTTTTGTCAATATAGTTTCAGTGGCAGCGACTCCTTCACGTGATAAAAACTTTCTCGCCGAGTCGTCCGTGTGGCAGGAATATCGCCTTCTCATCCTTGCGGTACTGATCGGGTTGGCCGGCGGCCTTAGCGCACAGTTCTTCGTTTGGTGCTAACGGTTGCGGAACACTTTCTCATCGTCGGTATCGCGGGATACCGGGCGCCGGAGCCTGGGGCCGGCACCCTTGCTCCTCAAGTGGGGGCCTACGGTCTTTGGTTTGTGCCCGTGGTGACGACCCTGGGCGGACTTATCTCCGGGATTGTCGTATATTCGTTCGCCCCCGACGCCGAAGGACATGGTACAGACGCAGCGGTCGACGCCTATCACCACAAGGGCGGGAGAGTTCGCCCGATTGTGCCTTTGGTTAAAGCCTTCGCATCGGCCGTGACCATCGGCTCCGGCGGCGCCGCCGGACGCGAGGGGCGACGGCGCAAATGAGCGTCGGCGCAAGCTCCATTGTAGCGGACTTGCTCCATCTGACCGATGACGAGAGACGAATACTCGTGCTGGCGGGCATGGCGGCGGGGCTTTCGGCAATCTTCAGGTCTCCGCTAGGGATGGCGATCTTTTCCGTGGAGATCCTTTACTCCGGGATGGCGTTTGAGACGGAGGCGCTGATCTACACGGTCGTTTCGGCCGTCGTCGCCTATGCGACCAATGGATTGTTCGTCGGTTGGAGTCCGATATTTTATCTTCCCGAGACACTTCACTTTACTCAGCCGTTAGACTTGGTCGGTTATACTTTGCTGGGCGTCATCGCGGGCGTCGTCGGGGCTATTGAGCCGTCGATCTTTTACGGAATTCGGGATCTCTTCAAAAGGTTTACGGTTCCCAGTCACCTCAAGCCGGCCATCGGTGGTTTGCTCATGGGCTTGCTCGCGTTGGCGCTGCCGCAAACGCTCTCCACGGGTTACGGGTGGGTCCAGCAGGCGATGACGGGAGACTACGTCGGTTGGTCTCTCATCTTGCTTGCCTTGGCCAAAATTCTTGCCATGTCTTTTACCATCTCCTCCGGCGGATCCGGCGGCGTGTTCGGACCCAACGTCTATATCGGGGGAATGGTCGGCGCCTGGACTGCGTTCGCTTTGGATCATCTGTTCGCGGCTCATTTCAATACTGCGGCGTTTGCCGTGGTGGGAATGGCGGCCGTGTTTGCGGGCACGGCGCGAGTTCCGATCACGGCGCTGGTCATGGTCGCGGAGATGACCGGCGGCTACGGTCTGATCGTTCCGTCAATGCTGGCGACCTCCATCGCTTTCGTCGTCCAACGGTCCGTTGGCGCGCGCTTTCGCTATCCGCGCCTCTACGAAGCGCAGGTCGAGCTGCGCAAAGATTCGCCGACCCATCACAAGAGCTTGCTGCAAGCGGCATTTGAAGTTCTTGAGAGCGGGTCGCTCGTCGATGTTCAGGAGGTAAGTCTTCCACAACTCAACGACTTGCTGCGACTCGGCAAGCCGATTCCGATTCACAACGGTCAGGCGGAATTGTTTGCCACCGAAATCGCCGATCACTCGGCGTTGGCTGGCCGCGCGATCGCCGAAGCTTTCGGCGAGTTTCCTCATCTTCTTGTCATCGCCGTTATACGGGGGGACCGTGTGTCTGTTCCGGGAGGCGCCACCGTTCTGGCTTCTGGTGATCGATTACTCGTCGCGGCCGACGCCGCTGCAAAAAAGGATTGGAGCGCGACGTTGCCTGAAGCGTTGTAGCGTGAGGCCGCAACAAGATTACTGGATGCCACTTGCTTTCAGTTCTGGCGCTGGCGCTTCTTTGCGCCAGATTCAGCGCAACGACTGCCGCGAGATCAAAACAGCCTGTGCTCGTCGACCGCGGGGGGAAAAGACCGTTCTTTAGGCAAGTTTTTACTTTTCCGTAACCGAAAACGAAGATATCGCTTGGTTGCTCGGAACTGTGTTTTTCGGCGCGCCATGATAAATTGTGTTGCGGTCGTAGCTTTGTGCCCCATGAACGCCGGCCATGAGCCGAACGATGCTGGTAGGCCATCGCGGCCATCGTCGGCAAACAAGCCTGCGGCCTGGGCGTCTTGGAGCGCAACCTGAGCCGCGTGGCGATCGGCGTTGGCATGATTCCGCGCGGGGAAGTGGGGCTCATCTTCGCGGGCATCGGCCTTACGCTTATGGTGGATGGCCGGCGAGTTCTGGACGAAGCTGTTTTTTAGGCTATACTCGTCATGGTCATGGTGACGACTTTGGTGACACCCCCGCTCCTTCAGTGGAGTTTTTCTCGTGTCACCGAAAAGCGCCAAGCGAGATTGACGGCGGCCATTGGTTGGCGGCCGCGCGCCGAAAACGCGCGACTGCGGAACGAACAGCAAGGAGAGGGCAGAACATGGAATACGATACTGCCTTTCGACCGTATCTGACCAAGCGTATCGAACAGATCGAGTCGGCGGACATCGTCGTCGGAATCCCGTCCTTCAATAACGACGCAACGATCGTCAACGTCGTAAAGCAAGTCAGCTACGGACTGGCCAAACATTATAAGTCGGCGAGGTCGGTGATCATCATTTCCGACGGCGGCTCCACGGACGATACCCGCGAATTCGCCCGCGAAGAAGAGATCATGCCGTGGCAGGAAAAAGTGATTTTCATTTACCGCGGCATCGGTGGCAAGGGCACGGCGCTGCGCGCGATCTTCGAGGCGGCGGACAAGCTCAACGCGCGCGCTTGCGCGATGGTGGACGCGGATCTGCGCAGTATCACGCCCGACTGGGTGCGTTACCTGTTAGAACCGGTCCTGGACAAGAATTATGACTATGTCGCGCCGATCTATTCCCGCTATAAATGGGACGGGACGATTACCAACAACGTCGCATACAATTTGACCCGCGCTCTGTACGGCAAGCGCGTACGCCAGCCCATCGGCGGGGATTTTGGCTTATCGAGAAACACGGTTCGGTCGTATCTCACGCACAATGTTTGGATGACCGACGTCGCGCGCTTCGGCATCGACATCTGGATGACTACGGAGGCTATCGCCGGAGGGTACCGGGTGTGCCAAGCGAATCTCGGCATGAAGGTGCACGATGCTAAAGATCCGGGTATGTCCCTCGGGCCGATGTTTCGGCAAGTCGTGCGGACGCTCTTTACGCTGATGGAACAACACGCGCCGATTTGGAAGGAAATTCATGGCAGTGAAGCCGTGGAGACATTCGGCGCCTCCGAGTTCCCGGAACCCGAGGCGATCAAGGTCAATCAAGAGCTTTTGATACAAAATTTCAAATTGGGGTTTCAGCACTTCGGCCCGGTATGGAAAGAAATCCTCAGCTCCGCCTGTTACGCAACCGTGCAAAAGTTGGCGAGTTCGGAACGCAAGAACTTTCTCCTTGACGTTATCAATTGGGCTCACATTCTCTACGATACCGCCGCGACGTTTCACAACTGGCCCAAGGACCGAACCACCTTGGTGGATCTGATGAGCCCGCTCTATGAGGCCCGGGTCGCGTCTTTTATCAACGAGACGGCGGATATGAGCACGGCGGAGGCGGAACGGGTCGTCGAGCAACAGGCGGAAATCTTCGAAACCGAGAAACCTTATCTGCTAAAACTTTGGGACGCCGGAGAGAAGGAGCCGCGCGCAAAGGGAATGCTGCAAAAGATGTTCGGGGGCTAGCGCGCGACCAAGGATTTTGCCATCGCTCGGAGATTTAATTCCATCATGGCCAACACCAGGATCTTGCTGCCGGTCGTCCATGCGCCTTCAGCGCGCGCCGACCTAGAGCTGGCCGTGCGCCTGCTCCACCCGCAGGGAAAGATCATTGCGCTGAACGTTGTTCGAGTGCCGGAAGCAAACTCGCTGAGCGAAGGCGCCGGGGAAGCCGTCGATTCGCGCGCCGCCCTGGAGGAGCTTTATACCCTGCTCCCGGACCAACGCGTAGAGCTCAAAACACTGGTGAAGGTGTCTCGTAGCGTGACTGAAGGTATCGCGGAAAGCGCGGCGGCCGAGGGCGCGGATTTACTTCTGCTGCCCTGGAAAGGAAGCACGAATTCGGAAGTCCAGTTTTTCGGTCGCACCATCGACAAACTCGTGGAATCGCCTCCGTGTAATCTGTTGGTGTCCCGAGTTGGCGAATTATCCAATTGCAAGCATATCCTCCTTCCCGTGCGCGGCGGCCCCTATACGGAGTTCGCCATGCAGATCGCCTCCCAACTTGCTCAGTCGTTTGCGGGAGAGATAACGGTTCTTCACTGCGAGCAACCCTTTGTCTCGCCCGAGTTCGGCCAAGCGCTTTACGGCGCCTTCATTCAGCGTCTGCGGTTTCAGCCGCAGGTCAAGCGGGTCGTCACGGTGCGGGGCGATCCTAAAGAAGCGATTCTCCAGGAGGCGGCCGATCAAGATCTCGTGATCATCGGTGCGGGAGCGATGATGGAGCCCCAGTCGTTCTTTCTCGGTCCGGTCGTCGAGCAGATCGCGAAGGCCACGGAAAAACCGCTTTTGGTCCTGAAGACCCCCGAGCCTTTTGCCGCGTGGAGCCGCGATCGGCGCCTGATTCAGCCCAAAACATTATCCCAGCGCGTCGATCAGTGGTTCGCCGAAAATACCTTTCACCGCCGCGAGTTCGAGGAGCTGGACAAGCTGGTCGAGCTGAAGCGGAAACAGGGGGTCACCATCAGTTTGGGGTTGCCCGCGCTCAACGAAGAGGAAACCGTCGGTAGCGTCATTCGTGTTATCAAGCAAAAACTCTTCGACGCCGTGCCCCTGCTGGACGAGCTCGTGCTCATCGACTCGGGTTCGACGGATGACACCGTCAAAATCGCCAAAGATTTCGGCATTCCCGTCTATGTCCACGAGGAGATCCTGCCGCAGCACGGCTCATACGCGGGCAAAGGCGAAGCTTTATGGAAAAGTCTTTTTGTCCTTGAAGGAGATATCATCGCCTGGGTGGACACGGACATCAGAAACTTCAACCCAGGATTCGTGTACGGTCTCTTGGGTCCTCTGTTGCGGGAACCTGAAATCCAATACGTCAAAGGCTTTTATCGCCGTCCGATCAAGATTGAGGGAAAGCTCGTTTCCGAAGGCGGCGGAAGAGTGACGGAGTTGACCATCCGGCCGCTGTTCAATCTTTTCTATCCCGAGCTCTCGGGAATGATTCAGCCGCTCGCGGGCGAATACGCCGGCCGCCGATCGGTGCTGGAACGGGTGCCTTTCTTTACCGGCTACGGCGTCGAGACCGGTTTGCTGATCGATCTGTTCAACGAATTTGGTCTGAAGGCGATCGCTCAGGTCGATCTCGAAGAACGGGTGCACCGCAATCAACCCCTGCCTTCGCTCAGCCAGATGGCATTCGCTATTCTCCAGGTCGTCATGCAGCGGTTGGAAGGGAAGAACCGCATCCAGCTCATGGACGAGGTCAATCGCACCATGAAACTCATCAAACCCCGGGAGCGCGGCTACGCGCTGGAGCTTAAAGCGATCCAGGACCGCGAACGGCCGCCCATGATCTCGATTCCTGAGTACCAGGCCAAACGCGGCGGGGAAACATGCAAAGCCGAGTGAAAGAGAAAAAGATCGTGGTCATTACCGACCTCGACGGCACGTTGCTCGACCAACGGACCTACAGTTATGAATCGAGCTTGCCCGCCGTGCAGCGGTTGTGGACCTGGCGCATCCCCATCGTTCTTTGCTCGACCAAGACGCGCGCCGAAATGCTTCCGCTGTGGCGCCGGCTCGAATTGAGAGATCCGTTCATTTGCGAAAGCGGCGGGGCCATCCACGTTCCCGCCGGATATTTCCCATTCACCGCGATCGAGATGAAACGAAACGGCCCCTTCAAGGTGTTGGAATTGGGCAGCGACGTTCATGGGTTGCGCGAGCGGCTGGCGCAGGCGGCGCGCAGTTGTGGCGTGGGTGTTCGGTCCTTTGCGAGCCTGAGCCTTGACGAAATCAACGAGTTGACGGGATTGGCGAAAGAGCAAGCGTTCCGCGCGTGGCAACGGGAGTATGACGAGCCGTTTGTGATCGAGTCCGGTGACCCGGCGCAACTCGTAGCGGTGCTCCAAGCGCAGGGACTGATGATTACTAAAGGAGACCGTTTTTATCACCTCACCGGCGGCCACGGCAAAGGCGAAGCGGTCAAGAAGCTGCTCGATCTCTACCGGCGTCAATGGGGCGAGATTGTCTCCGTCGGTTTAGGCAACTCCGCCAACGATCTACCGCTGCTCCAGGAAACAGACATCGCGGTGCTGGTTCGCAATCCCGATGGTCGTTGGGACGCCGAGGTCACGACACATCTGCCGAGTGTGACGCGCACCGACGGCATCGGACCCAAGGGTTGGCGGGAGGCTATCGATAACCTATTGGACCGAGAGTCGGCTTGAAGCGGCGCTCCCGTATGAGCAGTTTTCAATTGAAAACACTACTGGCCATTCTTGCTTTTTGTTTAATCGTTTCCGAGGCGATGGCGCAATCTCAATTGCGCTTCGTGACCTGGCGGTCCGAAGCGGCCGGGGTATGGGAGCAGCTCATCGCCGACTTCGAAACGCGCCATCCAGGCATCAAGGTGGTTCGCGAAATCGGCCCCCATTCCTCCACCGAATTTCACGATCTGGTGACCCAGAAGCTGCGCAATCGCGACCCCGAGATGGACGTGTTTTTCATGGACGTGATCTGGCCCGGAGAATTTGCCGCCGCCGGCTGGGCATCGCCGCTGGATGAATTCTTTTCTGCCGCGCAGCAAAAAGAATTTCTGAGCGCGCCGATCGAAGCCAACCGCTATCGCGGCCGGATTTACGGCGTGCCGCTGTTTGTCGACGCCGGCATGCTCTATTTTCGCAAGGATCTCCTGGCGAAATACCACGTCGCGCCGCCGCGTACCTGGCCTGAGCTGGTCGACCAAGCCAAGCTGATCTTGGCGCAGGAGCGCGATCCCTATCTGACCGGCTACTCGGCGCAGTTCAAGCAGTACGAGGGATTGATCTGCAACATGATGGAATTCATCTTGAGCAACGGCGCGACGCTGTGGGACGAGCCGGCGCTGCGCGGCACTCTCCATCTCGCTGCGGCGAAGGAAGCCGTTCGGTTCGTGCGCGACCAAATCGTCGGGGCCATATCTCATCGTGGCGTTTTGGCCTACCAGGAACCCGAGTCGCTGGCTATGTTTACTCAGGGGAAAGCAGTATTTCACCGCAACTGGCCCTACGCTTGGGAAATTGCCAACGATCCGGCACGGTCGAAAGTTGCCGGTAAGGTGGGCATCGTGCCGCTGCCGGCTTTTTCCGGCCATCAGAGCGCCGCCACTCTGGGCGGGTGGCAATTGGGAATCAGCCGCTTTTCCCGCAACACGCGGTTGGCGTGGCAGTTCGTCGATTTCATGACGAGCAGCGAAACGCAGAAGCGGATCGCGCTTTACACGGGACGCGCGCCGGCTCGCAAGGCGCTCCATCGCGACCCCGACATTTTAAAAAAGAATCCGCAGTTTCAGTCGCAATACGAGACCTTCCTGCGGGCGGCGCCCCGCCCGGTGACACCGGTCTACCAGCCGCTTTCCAACATCATGCAGCGCTACTTCAGCTCGGCGATCGCCATCCCTGATTCCAATATCGACCAATTGGCCGCCTTGGCGTCGCGCGACATGGATCGCGTCTTGGACTTGCTACGCGGAAGGGGTGCGCCATGAACGCTTCCCACGAACCGAACTTGCGCTTCCTGTTGCCGAGTGTGGTTTTCGTCGTTGTCTTTTCCCTCTACCCGATTTTCGAGTCCTTTCGCCTGAGCTTTTACCGATTAATACTTACGCTGCCGTGGCTCGGCCAAAAGTTCATCGGCTGGGACAACTATTACGATCTCGCCACCGACCCGGTGGCGCTCCAATCGCTGCTGACGTCAATGACATTCGTGGCGGTTACTACGCCCGTCGAAGTGCTGCTTGGCCTCGGTATGGCTCTGGTACTGAACGAATCGTTTCGTGGCCGCGGCTGGCTGCGCGCCGTCGTGCTGGTTCCCTGGGCGATTCCCACCGTGGTCTCGTCACAAATGTGGCGCTTCCTTTTTAACGACCGCTACGGCCTATTTAATTTTGTCTTGTTCGGCGATGCCACCGATCGTTACTGGGCGCCGCTGGCGGAGCCAGGCTTGGCGCTGATGTCGATCATGGTGGCGGATATCTGGAAGACCAGCTCGTTTGCCGCGCTGATCATTCTAGCGGGGCTGCAAGTCATTCCACGCGAGCTCTACGAAGCCGCCAGCATCGACGGCGCCAGCCCGTGGCAGAAATTTCGCCATATCACGCTGCCGCTAGTGAAGCCCGCCTTGCTTCTGGCTTTGCTTTTTCGCACCATCGACGCGCTCAAGGTCTTCGATTTGGTCTTCGTCATGACCCAAGGCGGCCCGGCGGACACGACCAATGTTTTGCAATTTTATGGCTATAAGAAAAGCTTTGCCGAGGGGATGATCGGCTACGGCTCGACCATCGCCGTCGCGGTGTTTTTGGTGTCCTTGCTCCTCTCCATCGCCTACATCCGGCTATTGGGAACGCGCCTGCTCGGAAAGGAAGAGGGGGCGTGAAGAGGGTTAGCTTTCTCGGCGCGATTGTCGCCATCGCCGCGTTCAGTCTCCTACCGTTCCTTTGGTTTGTGCTGACGTCGTGGAAAAGCGCCAACGAGATCAGCGCCATCCCGCCGGTCCTCGTTCCAAGTTTTCATTGGGATCATTACCGCGCCGCGGTGGAGCAACACGGGCTGCTTCGCTATATCGGCAACAGCGCCGTCGTCGCGGGAGCGACGACGCTGATCAGCGTTGGGATCGCCGCGTTGGCGGCCTATGCGCTGGCGCGCTTCAATTTTCGTTGGGGGCGGGCCTACCTGATGCTCCTGCTCGCGTTTTCGATGTTTCCGCAGATTGCAATCGCCGGTCCGGTATGGCGGCTGTTGAGTTGGCTCGGGTGGCTCAATAGTTACCATGGCGTCGTCGCGGCCTATATTTCGCTGTCTCTGCCTTTCGCCATTTGGGTGCTTTCGACGTTTTTCAAAGAGCTGCCGCGTGATATCGAAGAAGCGGCGCTTATCGACGGCTGTTCCCGCTGGCAGGCGCTGCGCATGGTGGTGTTGCCGTTGGCTGCGCCGGCTCTCTTCACCGCGGCGATTCTCGTCTTCATCCACGCGTGGAATGAGTTTTTCTTCGCCCTGATCATCCTGACCTACCCGGCAGTTCAAACTCTCCCGGTTGGCATCGCCCTGTTCCCCGGCGAGTACACCATGCCCTGGGGCGAAATCGCCGCAGCCTCGACCATCGCGACGCTACCCCTGGTGGTTCTAACGCTGATCTTTCAGCGGCGCATCGTGCAGGGTTTGTCGGCGGGGGCGGTGAAAGGGTAGACGTGACCGCGAGAAATTGATTGGGGAGGAAATCATCGCGTCGTTGGTCGTCAAAAATCTCGCAAAAAGCTTTGCCGGCACGAAGGTCCTGGATGACGTTTCCTTCGCAGTGGCCGACGGTGAATTTTGCGTTCTTCTCGGCCCATCCGGTTGCGGCAAGACCACGCTGCTGCGAATCGTCGCGGGGTTGGAAACCGCTTCGAGCGGAGAGATCGAAATTGACACGGCCCGGGTCGATACATTGCCGCCGAGCGCGCGCGACGTCGCCTTCGTGTTTCAAAACTACGCCCTTTATCCTCACATGACGGTGTTTGAGAACCTGGGATTCGCGCTTCGCCTGCAAAAGGTGCCGAAAATCGAAATTCAAGATAGAGTTGCGGAGGTCGCCAGACTTTTGGAGATCGACAAGCAACTACAACAGAAGCCCCAGCAACTAAGCGGCGGGCAGCGGCAACGTGTCGCGCTCGGGCGGGCGATCGTCAGGCGGCCGAAGCTCTTTCTCTTCGACGAACCGCTGTCGAATCTCGACGCGACTCTAAGGGCGAGCATGCGCGTTGAACTCGCCAAGCTGCACGAGCGTTTGGCCGCGACGATGCTCTATGTCACCCACGATCAGGCCGAAGCTATGACCCTGGGCGAAAAGATCATCGTTTTGAACCGCGGCTCGATTCAACAGGCGGGCAAACCCTCGGACATCTATCATCGGCCCGCCAACGCTTTTGTCGCCGGTTTCGTCGGCCATCCGCGCATGAATTTGTTCGAAGGGCGGTTGAATGAAGGCGGTACTGCACTGAAAGCGGGCGGTTTTGAGATTGATCTGCCGGCTGCGCTTTCGGATTTTGGCGGGGCAGATCGGCGAGCGCCTGTTACCGTCGGTATCCGTCCGGAAGATCTCGTGCCATGCGACCCGCGGGAGGCGTGGTTCTCCGGCACCGCGGACTTCGTCGAGGATCTCGGCTCGGACCGCTTCGTTCATCTATCCTGCCGAAATTTGCGGCTCGTCGCCCGCCTCCCCGCGCGATTCCCGATCCAGCGCGGTGATCCGGTCAATCTGAGGGCCGATTTCGAACGAGTGCATCTTTTTCACAAAAACCAGCGGCTCCGCTAACACGTTAGCCTGCATCTTTACGATCGCACTGAATTGCCGGCGCGCCGACGCAGCGTCGGTCGCGACGCTGGAGCAACCCGAAAAGCAAACCGATCCCGGCGGCAATCGCCACCGTAGACCAAATATTCTGGCGCAGGTACCATTCAGTAGCTGCTCTCGCCCTTGCAGCTTTGTCGCGCAAGGCTTTTCCCCCCTCGGCTAAGGCCCTTCTTCCCTCCTCTATATTTCTTTCCAAGCGATGACGGAGCTCAGCGACGAGCGCACCGGGCTGGTTGGCCATGGCCTTAATCAGCTCCTCAACGTCATCGATCAACACCTTGAAATCCGCGATGAGTTTTTCGGTGGTAACCTGGTTCATAACGAGACTCCTTTCCGTTAGTGTTTGCTTTCATAAAGGCGCAACAGTCCGCGCTAGAACGTGCGTTGGCCAGTGAGAATCATCGGCGCCTCCGCTGGCGGTGGATAACTCCAACAGCTAAGCCACCGCCTATGGCGGTGCGAAAAACAAAGGCTCTGCCGTGTTCAGGAATTGATTTGCGGGGCACGAAGATTTCTCCTCTCCTCTAGGCCTGCCGAGTCCACAAAGAGAGGAGAAATCAAAATGCGAGAATGGCAAAGCCGAGCTCACGTGAAATGGTACTGCCGGTACCACGTAGTGATCGTACCGAAGTATCGAAGGAAATCAATCGTAAGCAAGAAGGGCACGAAAAAAAGGTAGAGCAAATCCAACTCGACTACTAAGAGGATCAATTGGCAGGCCCAAAACCTCCTTATAGGGGGTTTCCTCATACTACCCGCTATGCGGGTAGTACATGATTGATGCGTCGTCGAGCCGCCTTGATGTTCGAAACCATTTTCTATTCCCGATCTGGCCCAAAATACCTGGCCGTTTACTTCAAGCATTATGCCGCGGCAGTTTCAGCTCGGTTGAATTTCCGCTTGGAGCTTTTGATAGGCCGCTTCAAAATCCGCAAGCCCATTTTCGAGCCGCCGCAGCTCCTCCGCCGATTTCTCCGGCGGTGCGTCGCGATAGGCGCGGAAATTATTCGCTAAACCATCAACGCGCGCTTTCAATTCTGCGAGCGAGGACTTCAACTCGGTCTCCTTCTCCGCGGGCAGCCGTTGCACCCGCGCCTCGTAATCAGCCAACTGCTGTTGGTAGAGCACTAATCGCTTTTCGATCAAGGAATCCACTTTTGCCTGTTGCTGGTCGATCTTTTTCTGCAATTCTTGGCTCTGCTCCCGCATCGAGGCAATCGACTCCGCGGCTTTCTCAATCTCTTTTTGTGCTTGAGTAAGAGCCTTTTCGGCCTGGCCGACGACCGGAGAGCTTCCTTTCCCGCAGCCGAAAGCAATCAGTGCTCCAAAAAAAATAAAGCCAACTTGCTGCCTCAGACGGCCGGCTATTCTCAGGTTCGCTCCAAAGGCCATCCCGCTTTAACCTCCCTTCTTAACAGAAAGCGCTCCTCGCACCCTCTTTTTACCGCCCCTCACACGCAATCTACTCAATGCCAAGCCCTGTGGGAAATCATCGTGCAACAGACGTTCCAATATCATTTCCACCCCCCGGGACAAACGGGGCTAACTCGGGATCGGAGAAAGCAGATTCTTTGGTGCGGGGTTCGCGCGCTTGCGTTAGTCGCGTCGTGCCGTGTGCGAGTGGCAGATTGCTGATTTGTCATCGGTGAAAATTTAAGGGGCAATCGCTTCTCAGCTACGCGAAAAGATGACCGATTCGGTCGCGTGAAACGCCTGAAAACTGCTTTTTTATAGGCACGGCCCTTGCGTATTCGCTTATCAGTTTGCGAAAGGTATCGCTTTGGCTTACAAAACTATTGACCGACACACTGACTCGGGAGGGGTACATCTTATAATCGGTCCAACGATAGCGAAAAAACAAAACCTAAAAACTGCCTTTAGCTGCGCAAGATTACAGATCGCGTAAGTGGATTGACCCCGACGTTCCTCTCTGCCAATGTCACCTTGTTAGCTATGCCCAAATGAATCGTCGCAGATGAATAAGGAGGTCAACTATGGTTCCAAAAAATTCGCACCGGATCGATTGGCTAATCGGGTTAACCGCCCTTTCGCTCGGAGTGGCGCTGACACTGCTGGCGACGGTCGCACATTCGCAGAAAGTCCGTTCGGATGAGGAAGTTGCTCGTATCCTAGCCATCGAACAACTTTCCGTGCAGGAGGGTGGAGTGGTCAGAGGACAAGTTCATAACAAATCCAACCACGCGGTGCGCGAGGTGGAGATATTTATTCGTTACACCTGGCTGTGGGAAGATGAGCGCAATCCGGGAAAAGTGGATCCCGGCACCTCAACCTACTTTAGGCTGAAGGAAACCATCAATCCGGGAAACAGCACCAGCTTTATCTATAAACCGTCACCACCGTTGCCGAAAATCGCTGGCGGGCGGTTCGAGACGTCCGTGAAGATCGCGGGCTTTACCGAGATCATTCCGCAAAATCAGTGAACAACTTGTACGGTTTACACTGAACCGTGCAAAGTTGCGGATCAAGGAAAACTGACGCAGAGAATTCTGGGATTGAGAGCGATCGCTCAAAACCTCTTGTAAAGTATTTCAGGGAGGTGGCGGACTAGTAAACGCGACCAGCGGTCACAGCAAAACTTATTGCTTTGCTAATACCGCTTGTGCCAAATGATTTCCACTTCGCTCGATCCCTTGCTGGTAGTCGTGGAGCCGATCTTCCAATCCGGCGCCAATTGATACTCCACCGAAACCTCCTGCCCTCGCTCGCCGGCAAGCTCCTGGTTGACCGTAACGTAGGTGCTTCGACCGATATAGCGGCCGACGCCAAAACGGCCGCCGGTAAAACCGAGGTCGCCGAAACCCAAGTCGTCCAGACCGAGGGCTTCGGCCACCGCCGAACCGATCGTCGCCGCTGCGAATCCACTGGTCACGTCGAGGGCGTTTTGCGCCAGCGATGTCTGTTCGCCGCGATTGAGATCCTTGCTCGGTTTGCCAAATAGCAGGAGCGCCAGAATATCCGCCTGGTCAAGGCTCGGATTGCTGCGCAGCACAAGCGAAGGTTTTTCCACCGTGCCGCCGACCAGCGCATCAACGGTGTATTGCGGTAAGCGGTGCTGCGCCAGAATATCCAAAGCAGGATTGATCTTGCCACCGCCGACGAATCGGATCTCGCCGCGAACGATTTCGAATCGCCGGCCCTGGAAGGCGGCCCAGCCTCGAATGATTTCACTGTTGCCGATGAGTTGCAGATCCTGGCCAGGCTTTTTCATGGCGTGAAAATCTCCTCGTAGCTCCGCCGAGGCGTCGGGATGCCTGACCCGCACATTCCTGGACATGCGCAGGGTCACATCCAACGTGAGTTTCTTGAATAGTTCGCTTTCGCTGAGTCCATTATTTGAGTGTTTGTTCGTCGGCACAGTGCGCTCGGCTCCGTCCTTGGATACCACAGTGATGGTCTCGTCGCGTTTGACCGCTGTACTGCTGCGCTCGAGGAATGCGAGATCGGGGCGGAGGTCGGCTTCGACGATCTCCAGTGTGCCAGTAATTCTTGGCGCGCCCGATGAGCCTTCAACTTCAACGTTTCCACCCATCGTCGCGCGATAGCGCCGGGTATCGACAGCAGGCCAGCGGCGCGCGGCCAGGGACAGTTTGAGTTTGTCGATTTGATAGTTCTTCAAAGTTACCAGGCCGCTGCCGCTCAACGTCCCGTCGTTGGCGCGCGCAGACAGGTTTTGAATTCTGATCATGCGGGTATCGAAGCTACCCTTTGCGGCAATCGAGTTGATCTGCACATTGAGGGGCAAGGCGTTGAGCTTGCCGCCGTTCAGTTGAAAAGAGCCGCTCAGCGATGGCTCGGCCGGCCGGCCGTGGGCGATTAAGTCGAGACTGATCTCGCCGCTGAGGTCGCTGACGGTTTTTGCCATGTAAGCATTGAGAAACGCCAAGCTCAGACCCGCGGATTTGACTCGAACGTCCATGTTGCCGGTGATTTCCGAGCGCCATCCTTCATGCCAACTCAACAACAAGGGCAACTTGCCCGTCGCCGTGAGCGTGTGCGCGGTGTCTTGGCGCACCGTAAGGTTTAGATTTGCTTGTCGCTCTCTGTAGCTCAGGTTGGCGACAAGTCCGGCATAACTTTCCCCGCCGATTTTTGAATCGGTCAAGTTAATCGTTCCGGTGATCTCCGGCGCCGCCGCCGTGCCGCCGACCTTGGCTTGCAGTGCCAACAGCCCCGTCATCGCCGGTTGCTTCGGCAAGAACGCCGCCAGCCCTTCAAGGGGAAACTTATCGACGATCAAATTCAGGGCCTGTTGTCCAGACAATGTCAGATAGCCGTCGAGAGACGCTTCACGCTCGCGGTTTCGCAGTGTGAGCTTTTGCACGATCAAAGAGTCGCCGCGTTTGGCGAGCGTCGCCGGCGCCGTAAGATTCCACATGCCGTCGGGCAAGCTCAGAGTGGCTTGGCTCAATCGCGCCACGATATCGGGTCGGCTGTAGTCGACGCTCGTTTGAAGTGTATGAACTCTCCCGGACCGATCTTGTGCTTTAAAATCGATGCGGGCTGAGCTTGACCCCGCTGCGAGCATCGCCGTAACGTCGAGTTTGTCTAACTCGATGCCGGCTTGAACCCCTGACAAACGCGCCACCAAGGCCCCACCGGGAACCGGCTGTTTAGTTGTTTGGGTGAGATCGAAATCGATATCGCCGCTCTTTACCGCCAGCTTGTCGTAAAATAGGTTTGCCAGTTTCAGCGCGCCGCGCGTTTTCACATCGGCGAGATTGCCTTGGGCGCTGCCCGCGAGCGTCAGCGTACCGCTGCCCTTCTGTCCGGCAAGGGCGAGCCAAGGCGAGAGGTTATCGGTGCGAAATTCATAATCGAGCTTGCCTTGCTGCGTGAGATCAACACCGATATCGCCTTTGACGACGAGCGATGAGTCAGGCGTGCTGAGCGCCCCGCGGGCGATGCGAATTCTGCCGTCGGCGAGCGTCGCAATCAGCGCGCCCTGGCGCAAGTTCACCGAGCCAACGGACGACGGCAGAATTTCCAGATTCATTTGCGCGCTCATCTCCGCGACCATCAGGCCGGACCCTTTGACCGCTCCTTTTAAATTGAGCGCACCGCCGAACGATTTCCCTTCAGCGGACACTTTTGTGATATCGAGATTATTAACCGCGAAGTCAAAATCGTAACGCGGCACTTTGGTTAACGTGACGTTGCCGCGCCAGTCGGCGCCGCCGAGCGCGCCTTTGAGACTGCCGCTCACTGCGGCGCTGGCGTCCCGTAGCGTTGCCTGCAAGCGGACATCGCCCAGTTTCCAACCCTTCACTTCTGTCGAGCGAACATCGAAGCTTCCGCTGCCGTCCAGTTGCGCGAGCGCCAGCCCGATTCCCTTAACTTCAGCGCTGCCGTCCAGAATTCCGGCGACTCGATCCTGCGCCAACCATACTTGCGCATCGATACCAGCGAGTTTGATCGCTCCCCAATAGCGCGGCGTCGACGCGGCGACGTCGATGGTAAAGTTGCCCGTCGCTTTGGCACCCGCCGCGCCAATATCCAAAGCAACCGTCAGCGCTTCGAGCGGGCCGTTAGCAGCGATGCTCCCCGTAAGGTTCTGTTTCACCGGCCAGTCCGGAACCAAGCGGACCAAATCTGCCGCTCCGAGTGTTTCGATGACTAGCTTGGCGGTGATTTTCGGTTTGGCGAAGTCCGTCACGTCGCCTGCGATTTTCAAACGCGACACCGCGGATTCCAATGCTAAATGATGAACCTTCACAATCGGCGCCGAGCCGGCGTCGAGATAAGCGAACGATCCCTTCAGGCCCAGCTCCGGTAAGATTTGCGATTGCAAACGCGCGGTTATTTCCCCTGCTTCGAATTCAACCCCTTTGGGATCAACGGCCAGGCGCCCGTCCAACATGACATTTTGCAGGCGATATTCCTTCGGTTCCGTTCCCAAAAGACGGAGATCGAGATTGCCCTGACGCAGCGCCAAAGACTTGAGAAACACGGAAAACTGCGACTCCGTTGTGTCATCCGAAGAAAGCGCCTCGGCAATATTCCAGCGCCCTTGGGCATCGCGCAGGATCTGCACCGACGGCTCCGTTGCGTCGGCGCGAGATATTCGGAGTTCACCGCGCAACAAAGGCAATAATGCATAGGAAAGTTTGAGTCGCGGGACGACCACGATGTTGGTCTCCTGATAGCGCAGCCGGACATCGTGCAGGGTGATATCGCCCCAGATCGATCCTTCAATGCGTTCCAGAGTAACGGCGCCGCGAATCGAACTATTGATCGCCGCGACAACCTGCTCGCGGACCAAGACGCGAAATGCCTCCGTGTTCGTGTAGACGCCGAGACCGACAGCTAACAGCAAAACTAGCAGTCCGATTCCAAGAGCGAACCAGCGCAGATAACGAAGCATGATCTTCATCCTTAAAAGAACGCGCCGATACTAAAATGAATTTGCCACGGCCGATCTTTGGGCGGTTTTTGAAAAGGAAAGCCGACGTCGAGCCGCATTTGCCCAACCGGCGTGTTGTAGCTCAAGCCGAAACCCGATGAGAAGTTTAGATTCGCGATTCGTACGTCGAATGGCCGCGGCGCCACTTGTCCGAAATCGACAAAGATCGCCCCTCCCAGCTCTCGCCAAATGGGCCGACGCAACTCCACCGAGCCTTCGAGCAAACTCAATCCGCCGAGTGGATCGTCGCTATCGCTCAGCGGCCCGAGGCGACGCCGGCCGTAACCGCGAACACTTTTCTCGCCGCCCGCATAGAATCGTTCGAAGAGCGGGTAACGGTCCTTGCCGCCGATGGCATCGCCGAAACCGAATTTCAATCGGCTCGCGAAAACCGTATCCCAGCCGATCTCGTAATACTTCTTTGCTTCGCCCACGATCTTAAAAAATTGGTACGGCCCGCCCCAGATCGTACCGGCCTGTTCGAGTGTCAATGACAGGATTTCGCCTTTCTTAGGGTAAAAAGGATTGTCGGTTGTGTTCCAAATCAGTCCCATAGTCGGTCCCGACACGATACCCTCGCGTTTAACGTCGCCCAGCGCTCGCTCAGTCGCAGCCGCGACATCGTTTAACTTGTTGTACTCCAGCCGATAGCCAAGAAACCCGGTCAGGGCGGCAGAGAACTGGTGATCGATGCGCGGTGTGAAGCGCGTGACGTTGCGCAAGAATGTCTGCTCCTTTTCCTGATCATGTTTGAACGCCAACACGGCTTTAGTTCGCGGCGTGAAAAAATGCGGCTGCACCAACTCCACCGCCCCGCCGGCGGCGATTGACGAATACTTGGCCTGAATCGACAACTGGCGCCCCCCGCCGAGCCAATTGAGATGGCGCCATTCCGCCTGGCCGCGAAACTCCTCCTCCGTGCTGTAGCCCAAAGCGACTCTGACTTCCCGCGGCGGTTTTTCGGTGAGCTCAATCTCAATCGGTACGACTGTCGGTTTGTCGCCGGTTTGCTTAGGCGCGACGCGCACACTGCTGAAGAGATCGAGGCCGAGGAGCTTGGCCCGCGTCTCGGCGAGCTTTTCAGATGAAAACTTTTCACCAGGCTCATAAGCCTGCTCGCGCTGAATCAAACTTGGATCGACGCTCTCTGCACCGAGAATCTCGGTTTCACCGAAAACCGTCAACGGGCCGGGAGTAATCGTATAGCCGATCCGAACGCGGCGCTCGTTGGTATCGAGATTGGCCTTGCGCGTCGACTCGGCATGGGCGTAGCCATTTCGCAAGAACACTTCCCGAAAAATTTGCTCCGCTTGCTGATAATCGGCTTCCCGAAACACGTCGCCGCTTTTCACCGGTAGCGTTTCCGGCAATGCCGGCCGCTCGCTTGGCGCCAAGTCGCCGATCACTGACACAACGATCTCAGAAATGATAACCGGCAGGGTCTCCTTGATGCGAATTTCCAGGCTCACGCGAGTCGTTTCTTCGTCAATGGCAATATCATGCTCGACCGCGACATCGTAATAACCGCGCGCTTCGTAATAACGTCGCAGCCGCTCAAGGTCATTTTCGAAAGTCACCGGATCGAAGGCGGGGCGTTCACCCCAGAAGCGATACCAAGGCCGTTCCTTGGTCAAAAGCTCGGTCCGCAATTCATCCTCAGTGAAAAGCTTATGACCTGAGAGGTTGATTGTCTCGACGCGCCATTCTCTAGTGTTGTCGAGGGCATCGAGCGGAATCGAATAGACGGAACTCGCGCAACCGAGACAGGCTGACAAAATAACAATTAGAAATTGTAACTTCACGGTGATTAGACGACATCTTTAAACGGAGCCCGCGCCGTATCAGCAAAAACCACTCTCCATCAACTGACGATCCACTGGATAATGGCGATTGTCGCTGCGCTTCAACAACACTGGGATCGAATTCTTTTCTGTCTTTTCAAATTGGCGCCCGTTTATCCCTCACCATGCCTTCGCATGAACCCCCCCACGACCCAGGCTACGGCGCGGATAAAACCCCAAACCGTGAAGAAACAAACCACGAGACCGCCCAACCACCACAGTAACAACCACCAGACATCACGTTGAAACATTTCCGATTCGAGGGCGAAACTAAGGCTGGCCCAGACGGCGTAAACGCATGACGCCACCACGCCGCAAAAAATGCTAAACCGCCTTACGCCTTCCTCAAATCTATTCGCCATCGCGGTTTCCTGCCGGGCCGGTATATTTTGGCGCGGTATGATGCCCAGCCTTAGATCGCGTCAGGCGCTTTTGGCAATACACGAAATGGCAAAGAACGATGAGCAGCCCAATAGAGTCAGTACTCACGCTGTCCTTTTTAACCGTTCGAGCTCTCGCCGCTGCCGCTCAAGCTCCGCTTGATTCTCGTCGACTTGCCGCGGCTGCCGGCCCTGCTCCATTTGCTGGCCTTGGAGCTGATCGCCGACGAGCGCGCCTGTACCCAATCCGAGCGCCCCGCCGATGGCCGCCCCAGCGCCCGGATGTCCAACCGCGCTGCCGATGATACCGCCCACCGCAGCCCCACCCAATGCGCCAATTCCTGCTCCCTTTTCCCGCGTCGTCAACGGAGCTGAGCAGCCCAAAAGTCCAGCCAACAATGGCACAGCTATTAATGTCGCTACTTTATTTTTCATCGTCCGTTCCTTCCCGCGTGTGTCGGGAAAGCTCGCCGGAGCCTCCCCCCCCCAAACACGCTTAAATATATTCTTCTGAAGTTGTGTCTGGTTTCATTCAACCTTGCTCAAGCAGCTCGCTCCGTACAAGCCGGCCGATAAGATTACGTGCATTCTGGCTACCCAGCCCTTTGCGGACAAACGTCAAGCGTTCGCACCTCGGCCTAAACAAGCCGCAGCGATTAATATTTCGATAGAACGGCCGATAGCGCCCGCGCGCCTGCAGGCGGCTGGACTTTGCCTGAAAGAATCTCGTCCGCATGAACCCGCCTGCCGTAATATGCTTCGTTGACCTCATCGCGTGTGCCGATGCCTGTACCCTCAAGGGAAACGCCAGCGAAAAGTCCCTGGGTCCGGCTATAACTATACACAGCGGCTTGCAAGCCCACGCTGGCCTCAGCGCTGCGTCCGACAGGACCCGCCGCGACACTCAGGTTGCCCCCGAGCGTGACGTTGCCCTGTTTCGCAAAGGCGTCGACCGCAGCCGGAGTGTTGAGAACAATAACAAACTCAGAGACCTCAGCCCCAGCCTGAAAACCAACTCCGAGCCCTCCCGTGCCGATTGCCGAGGGACCGCTCCAACCGTTTGCCGTCCGTTGCACGACAACTCCTGTCCCGCCTCTGACACTGCCAATGAAGCCGGCCTTCGTGACGGTAAGGATCGCCAGCCCTCTCGCAGCACGCATCACCGCAGGCGGAATTGCGCTCTCTGGGATCTCCTCGAAGCGTTCAATGATCGCCACTGCCTGGTCGACATCCGCCTGCATTGCGTTGTACGGAGAAACCGTAGCGCACCCAGTGAATAATGTTGCCGCCAGAATAAAAATAATTGTATTCATGCGAGTATCCTCCTCATTCTGTTCCGATAGTGGATTCAGGCAATGTCTGTACCTTGTCTTTCATTGTCTCTATGGATCCTTCTCGACGCAACAATCATGCCCCTGCTTCCTGCTAAGCATATTTCCCAGATTCTTCAGCTCCAAAGCCCACCGTTCACCCAGCCGTCGTGAGAAAAATTCCCTTTTCGCGAAAATCAGCAGTTGCAAGTATTTGATTTCAGTGAGGCCAAATTTGCAATTTTGATGGTTTTTGAATCTTTTCTCATGACCAGCGGCTTCGCCAACAGAAAGAAATGCTTTTTATACCCACCGTCAATGTTCACACCGATTCTGCACACCTGTAAAGAAAATTCTCACCGATGCAAAACGGTCGGCACATACGAAGCGCATCTGCGATTTTTCCCAAGGTTTATCACATTCTACGCTACGATAGTCCATGCGCAAAAATTGGCATGGAACTTGTATTATTATCTCAGACAACGAGACGGAGCCGTGGCGGAGGATGGGAGCGGCTCGCAAGGCGCCACCGCGAAATAGAATGGTATCGGAGATTTCACCGGATGATACGGAAATTTGCAACGATTTTCAGTTTTCTGGTCTTGACGGCGGGTCTGGTGCAGACAAATGATTCCCGCGCCGGCGTTCCGACCGATCAGATCCGCGCAACCGTAGGCCGGGTACTCATAATTCTAAACGACCGCAAACTGAATTCCGATGGAGCTAAAGAGGCGCGACGGTCGGAGTTGAGCAAGGCGATATTTCCGCGATTCGATTTCGAGGAAATGGCGAAACGTTCCTTGGGCTCCGAGTGGCGCCGCCGGGCGCCTGCGGAACAAGAGGAATTCATCCGGCTGTTTACCGAGCTGCTGAAGGATTCCTATGTCGACTCCATCGAGTCCTACCGCGGCAACAAGGTCGTCTACCGCCGTGAGTCCCAGGACGGCGATTACGCCGATGTCGGCACCAAAATCATAAACGAACGAGGCGATGAATTCACCATCGATTACCGGCTCAATCTCGAGGGGAACGAGTGGAAGGTTTACGACGTTATCATCGAAAACATCAGTATCGTTAATAACTATCGCTCGCAGTTTCGCCGCATCCTTGGCAGGTCTTCTTTCGCGGAACTGCTGAAAGCAATCCGCGACAAGGTTAATTAGGCAGAGCAACATTCCACTGGGAGGTTACGATGTATTTACGTACCATACTGATAGTGCTTGCGCTTGGAGCATTGGCCCTATTTACAGTGGTCAACTGGAGCGCTTTTGTCGCACCGACGACTCTTTCCGTGATCTTTGCTTCCGTCGAAGCGCCGCTCGGGCTGGTTTTACTAGGGATGGTCGCCCTGTTAGCGGCATTGTTCCTGATTTACGTGGTCTACCTGCAATCCTCGGTGCTATTAGAAACCCGGCGTCATTCCCGCGAGCTGCACGCCCAGCGCGAGCTTGCCGAGCATGCCGAAATCTCGCGCCTCCATGAGTTGCGCACGTCTTTGGAAACCCAATTGCAAGCGATCGGCAAACAGAACGAACTGTCTAAATCAGAGTTGACTGCGCGCTTAGACCGCCTCGAATCCGACCTGCGCCAGTCTATCGAGCAGAGTCAAAACGCTCTGGCAGCGGCGCTGGCGGAAATGGACGATCATCTCGGCCACGGCACAGCGCTATCACAGCCGCGCAAACTGGCATGACCCGGCGCGCGGAGTCACCCGTTATCTGAACGAGCGAGGCAATAATCTTGGGGGGAATACATGGAGAGCAAAGAAGTTTACAAGTCAAAGATCGAAAACCAAGTGGCCAAGTGGAAAAGCATGATCGACGGGTTGAAAGTAACAATCGAGCAGGCTGAAGTGGACGCAAAGGCAAAATTACACGATCAACTGGAGTCGCTGCACGACAAGCGCGTCAAAGCGGAAAAGCTCCTCGAAGACGTTTCCACCACGAGCCAGGACGCTTGGGAGCAAATCAAGTCGGGCGTTGAACAGGGCTGGACCGAACTGGCCCGTACGGCAAAAGATACCATGGCGAAAGTGCGCGAAGCGATCGCTAAGCCAAAGCACGATGAAGAGATTCGGCAGATTGCCTATCACCTCTGGCAAGAGGAAGGCTGCCCCGACGGGCGCCATTTGGATCATTGGTCCAAAGCGGAGTCCATTTGGCAGGCACGGCAAGAAGCAACACAGCCGGATCAACAAGCGCGCGCTAAAACCAACCGGCCGCGTCAAAAACCGGCAACTTCGGCAAAAACCAAAAGCCGGGCGGTAAAACCCAAAGCCGTTCCCAGCAAAGAGCATCCTGCGCAAGGCACAAAAGAGCCGTAGCCGGTAACGGTTATAGACGGTCGATGATGCGACGAACTACGATCGTAATTCCCGTGTTGATCCTCAGTTTGTCGGGCTGTGCCTGGATCGGCCAAAACCGTCCGGTCGATTCCCAGATGCAAGGCCGCATTGATAACGACATCTACACCAGCCCGCGCCAATCTTTTCGGATTCGCATTCCCCGGCTTTCAACCAACACCACACTACGCGACGAGAGACCCACGCCGAACACCATGCTCGTTACCATCGAAGATGACCTCTGCCGCGAGTTTGTCGTTTCTGAACGGCCAGGCTTTCTGGGTACGGAGTCGCTCCAATCATGGGTCGATGCGCATATCGTCGAGGATCTCAAGCGGCTCGGTTTTGACGTACAGAGCAAACCGCTAACGACGCGCAACGGTACGGCGATAGCGCTGCGCTATCGGGCGCCGGCCGCAGTTCCTTGTAGCCAAACGACGGAAACAGATGGCAAACCGGTGGTTACCAAACTCGATGCCGACGTCGGTTGGCATGTCTATCACCGCGATGGCGTGTTCTACCGCTTGATCTATGTCATAGGCATAGGCCCGGGAGCGCCGAGCCTGTGGTATATTAATCGGGAACCCGTCGATGAGGTGCTGGCGCAATTCGCCGAGGGCTTTGAAATTCTTGACGTGAATGACCCGAAAGGTCTGTCAAACTAAATTGTCGCTCTTAACATGATGTTTATGTTGCAACGATAGCACCGTCCGTCTGAACGAAAGGATACAAATTATGAAACGATTTGCTCCTTCTGCAATTTTGCTATTGGGTCTGTTTGCTTGCGGTAAGAAAGATGAGCCCGCGCCAGAGCCACCACCAGCTCCGGCAACGCAAACGGCGCCTCAAGACCAAAGCCCGGCCATTTCGACGCCTCAAGCTAGCCCTGAACCAGCGACGCCCAGCAGTGAAAAAGCCAAGCTTACCGACGGTAAGCACGTAGTGGCCAAGGGCGATACGCTGTACAGCATCGCCAAGAAGAACGGTTTAAATTATCGCGATGTGGCGAAGTGGAACAAAATTGAAGATCCGCGCCAATTGCGCGTCGGTCAAGAACTTAGGCTCAAAGCGCCGGGCAGCTAAGAAGGCCGGTCAACCGGTACCGAGCTTTCCAGTAGAAACAATTTTCTACTTTCGCCTTCTTGTTCTCGATGACTTTGCGACACTTCCGCAATCGCGTGCCTGTTTCCAACGAGATCCGGCGGTCTCATCTCATTATGTACACAACTAAGACCGCAAAAACGTAGACGGCGAGAATCGCCCAGGAGTCCCACGCAAACAACAACCGCTTCTTGCTCACTCGATAGGTCAGACCGACCACGGCGATGGCGGTCATCGCCATCGCCGCATTTGCCGTCACGACATGGGCCGGTGAAGCATGCGCGAGAATCGGTCCTTTGACGTATAGCAGGTCGTCGAGCCCCAGGATCGCCAGATTAAATAAGTTGCTGCCGAGGAGATTGCCAAACATCAGATCGGTGGCATCAATTCTCACCGCCGCAATGGAAACCACGAGTTCGGGCAACGATGTCGCCAATGCGACAAAAATAGTGCCGACGAAAGTCCGGCCGAGGCCGGTCACATCAGCAATCCGATCGGCAAGATATGGCAAGTAGGTTGCCGCCGCGACAACCAGCAAGGCGTTTGCTGTATAATAGATCAAGGCTTTTTTTAGCGTAACCTTTTCGTAGCGCGCCGCCTCAACCCGTTCACGAACCAATTCCACGATGCGTTTTTTCTCATACAAAAACACCATGCGCATGGCGATGACGTAGGTGGCAAAAAACGCCACGCTATAAATTCCGACCCAGCCGAGCGCCGGCAGACGAGCGCCGGCGGAAATGGCGATGCCGGCGATGCCCAGGAGCAACACCCCGAACCCCGCGGCAAGAACTTGACCTTGGTGCGCCTTGGCGGAGATCGGCGTTGGACCGCTCATCACGTCCAGCAAGGCAATGATCAAGATGTTGAACATGCAGCTGCCCAATATGTCGCCTATGGCGATATTCGGTAGATCGAAAATAACCACGGAACTGGCGCCGGTGATGAGCTCCGGCAGAGAGGTAACCGAAGCCATTAAAATAACTCCAACCCAGGTCCGCCCCATGCCGGTTTTCTCGGCGATGACGTCGCCGTAAGTCGACAGATAGTAACCGGCGAATACGATCACCGCCGTCACGAATGCAAATTGCAGCCAAAGTACAATCAACGGATACCCTCTCCCTAAACTTCTCCTCACCGTCCGAGTCTACATTCAGACAGCTAGATCACGCGAGTTTCCCGAACCAACCGCGCCTTTCCAGTAGCTTCATGATTTCAAGCACGGGACATATGGTAAAAGCCACGCCGGCAGTAATCAGCCAATCTTCCGGAGGCAAAGCGAAAGTGCCGATCGCGTATTGGAAAAATGGCAAGTAAACAACCAACAGCAGCAGCAACGTTTCCCATGCGATCGCCACGTTGAGCAATTTGTTGATGAACGGACGCACCCACACCGATTGACGATCTGAGCGAAAGTTATAGGCCTTAAAGAATTCGATCAGTATAAGCGCGACAAACACCATGCTCATGGCTTCTTCTAGGCTGCGGCCGGAACCGAGCGCCCAGTGAAACAAAAGGAGATTGACCATGCCGGACCAAAGACCGCCGGTAATCATGAGCGTCACTACCGGACGAGTGAAAATCCCGCTGCGCGGATCGCGCGGCGCGCGCCGCATGAGATCTTGCTCATGGGGATCAACGGCGAGGGCCAGGGCCGGTAGCCCATCGGTTGCCAGGTTAATATAGAGGATCTGCACGGCGCTGAGCGGCAACGGCCAGGCCAACAACGTCGCGCCAGCCAGCAGGACGATCTCGCCGAGATTACAAGACAAGAGAAACATGAGATATTTTTTGATGTTCTCGAAGACCGCCCGTCCTTCTTCCACGGCCGCGACAATCGAAGCGAAATTGTCGTCGGTGAGTGTCATGGCGGCGGCCTCTTTGGTCACGTCGGTGCCGGTGATTCCCATGGCGACGCCGATGTCAGCTTTTTTGAGCGCCGGCGCGTCATTGACGCCGTCACCCGTCATGGCGACGATGTGTCCTCGGTTTTGCAACGCGGTGACGACGCGAAGCTTGTGCGCTGGCGAAACTCGGGCGTAGACTTCGATGTTTTCCACTTCACGCTCGAAGTCCGCTTCGCTCAACGCTTCTAACTCGTTACCCGTAACCACCCGGCCGGTCTTGAGCAGTCCCAATTCCCGTGCGATGGTCTCTGCGGTCAGGGGGTGGTCACCGGTGATCATGACCGTCTTGATCCCCGCAGTCTCGCATTTATTAATCGCGGCTTTCGCCTCCGGGCGCGGCGGATCGATCATCCCCACCAATCCGAGAAATACCATCTCACTCTCGGCATTTTCCAGTGTGGCTTTGGGTCTGTAGGCGACCGCCAATACTCGGAGGGCGTCGCTTGCCATCTCTCGCGCGGTGCGGACAAACACCTCTCGACCCGCGGAGTCCAACGGCACCGCACCGGAATCGGCTAACGCCTGCGTGCATGAGTTGAGGATGACCTCGGGAGCGCCTTTGGCGTAAGCGACAACGCCTTCAGGGGTAGAGTGCAGTGTCGTCATGCGCTTGGTTTCGGAAGTGAAAGGGATTTCGTGCACACGCGGAAACTGCGCGTCAAGCTCCGCCTTGCGCAGCCCGGCTTTGGCGGCCGCCACCACCAACGCTCCCTCCGTCGGATCGCCTTTGATTTGCCAGCTTGCTATCGACGACATGTCGAGGTCTTGGTTTTCCCGAACTTCCACCAAAGATGCGTCGGATGCCAGTGCGGCGGCGCGCAGCAGCGTAATCAGCGCTGGCGACGGATCAATCGCGTTGCCGTTCTGTGAGAATACGCCAACAGGTTCGTATCCGGAGCCCGATAATTCCAGCGAACGTCCAGTAACGAAAATCCTTCGGCTAGTCATTTCATCTTTGGTCAGCGTGCCGGTCTTATCGGAGCAAATAACCGACACACTGCCGAGAGTCTCCACCGCCGGCAGACGGCGGATAAGCGCGTTGCGTTTGACCATCCGTTGCACACCGATGGCGAGCGAAATAGTCACGACGGCCGGCAGCGCCTCCGGCACAACGGCGACCGCCAAGGCGATGGCGAAGATAAACATTTCCAGCAGCGGCTGGCCGCGCAACACGGCGAGCGCAACGACAATCACCACGACGACCACGGCGGCCTGGGCGAGGGCCCGCCCAACCTTATCAAGATTCAGTTGCAACGGAGTCTTGCCGGTTTCTACCGTCTGCAGCATTCTCGCAATCTTGCCGAACTCGGTGTTCATGGCGGTGGCGACCACGACCGCGCGACCCCGGCCATAGGTCACCGCGGTGCCCGCGTACGCCATATTCTTTCGGTCGCCCACCGAAAGTTCGCCGCCAGCGGGCGCTGCCGTCTGTTTTTCAACCGGGACGGATTCGCCAGTGAGGGCGGCTTCGTCGACTTGCAGGTTGATCGCCTCGATCAGCCGCGCGTCAGCGGGAATTTTATCCCCGGCGCGCAGCAGGATAATATCGCCGGGCACTAGTTCGTGCGCCGGAATGCTCTGCTCTTCATGGTCCCGCACCACCGCGGCGGTCGGCGCCGCCATTTGTTTTAGCGCCTCGATGGCCCGTTCCGCTCGGTATTCCTGGACAAAGCCCAACAGCACGGCAAAGAGCACGATAACCGCGATGGCGATGGCTTCGATGGTATGGCCAAGAAACACGGATAGGCCAACCGCTACGAGCAAGATAATGACAAGAACATTCTTGACCTGTTCCCCAAGGATCTTCCAGGGAGAGATAGGCTTCGCGGCTTGCAGCTCGTTGGGGCCGAACTGGGCTAAACGTGACCTCGCCTCAGCGCCAGTCAGACCGATGGACCCATCGGTAACCAACTGTTCCAACACAGCCGCTGTATCGAGTTGATGCCAATTCTCCATCTAAGGTGTCCATCAAATTTTACCGACCGTAGGATCTCAGCCGCAGATGAATAAGAGGTGCCAAGCTTTTCTGTAAGAAGAGTTCTTTTGTGGCAAACAAACCTGCCACGTCGGATCAAAGACCTCCGTTTCGCCCATATCGGATTTATAGCCTCTATTTCACAGCATCGTTTGCTCGGTCTCGATAAACGCCACCGGGTAGGTCTTGAAAATCTGATGCAACGGTAAAACCTTTTGCTCGCCTTCCGTTTTGCGTGCCGACAAAATTTCGTCGGTTAGAATATTGTGCCAATATTCTGGCGTTCCATGGCGTAAACGCAGCACCGCATCCTCCCAGACTGGCTCTCCCAGTGGCAGGCAACCAGGCGGTACAATACGCGTCAGGAGTCGTGGTGCCGCGACGATGATCCAATGATCATTCCAGCGTCGAGCGAAGGCGCAGATATGCTCTCGGAATTTTCCTTCGGCGTACAGCGGAAGATAATCGCCCGATTGAAACAGCTCCCGGTGCTCGCGGCGAAAGTTCAAGATTTTATAGATCAGATACAGCTTGACGCGGCCGTCTTGCCACTGCGAAAGCATGTCGCACACCATGCCGGCCCGATCGACTGACTCCTCTCGCTTGAACTCTTCGAGAAAATTTCTTCTCTTGGCGAAATCCACCGGCCGGCGATTGTCAGGGTCGACCAAGTTCAAATCACACAGTTCCGTCCCTTGGTAAAAATCTGGTACACCGGGGGCGGTCATCTTGAGCAGCGTCTGCGCCAGCGAATTGAGCATCCCGGCAAAGGCGATCGGCTTGTGGAATTCATCGAAGTCGTTCAGGAAGCCATCGCTACTGTCGGGGTCCAGAACTTCCCGAACGAATTTCTCCACCGCACGGTCGTAAGCCTCGTTGGGATTGACCCAACTGGTATGAACTTTGGCTTCCTTGATGGCTTTCTCCATATACGCCGCGATACGCTCGCGGAACCCGGCTAACTCATCGCGACCAAGCGCGCCGTCCGGCCAAGCGCCGACGAGCGCCTGATAGAACAGATACTCGTCGTTGCGATCCGGGGCGAGTTCGCCATCTACAAGGGATTTCTTCGCTTCATTAAAGTTTCTCCAGCGCATCAGCGCGGCGCGCCACTCCGGCGCGATCTCGGAAAGTGTGTCGATGCGGGCGCGCGCGTCCTCGCCGCGCTTGGTGTCATGGGTGGAAAGCGTCAGCAGCGTGTGCGGCCAGTGTTCCAACCGAGCGCTATTTTGCCGGTGAAATGTTTCCAACGAGATCCCAAACTCTTCTGGATCGCCGCCCACTTCGTTCAAGGAAATCAAACGATTGTAAACGTAAAAAGCCGTGTCCTCGACGCCTTTGGCCATCACTGGGCCGGTGAGCTGCTGAAACTTCATGACGAAGTCGATGACGGCCTGGCGGTCCTGCGCATGGAATCGGCCAAGATTCTTGAGCGCCAAGGTATCGCCGATGAAATCGAAGATCGCCCGCGCCGTGCGTGGATTGCGTTTCCTGGCCTCTTCTACCGCCGCTGCGATGTAATCGCGGTCCCGCTCCGACATGTCGCCCTTCGTCTCATCGGCGTAGGTGCGGTAAACCGAAAGGCAAGCGATCACTTCGCGAATCGCGAAGGTCAAACCGATGAGCGTAAAGTCACGGTAATGGCGGTTGCGCTCCGAGATGTCATCGAGCCGGTGGCTGAGCGCATTGATCTCGCTGGCGAGGGAGATCAGCATGATCATTTTCTTGCGCGAATTCACCAGCTCGCGATAGCTGCTTTTCGTACCGATGAAATCGCCGTAGATTTTATCGAAGGCGCCGCGGCTGGCGCGGCGCACAAACAGGCCGTTCACCTGATTGAGAAAATCATAACCGGTAGTGCCCGACACCGCCCAGTCAGCCGGCAGCGCTTCTCCTTTCGATAGAATCTTTTCGGCAACGATGTACAGCGGTAGCCCGTTGCTATTCGACCTCGCGCCAGGGTCTTGAGCCAATTGGCTTTGCTGGAGTTGTTGGAAGTACGCCGCCGGATCACGCAAACCGTCCGGATGATCGACACGCAATCCGCTGACTTTGGCTTGGGCTAAAAGTTGAAGAATGAGTTGGTGGGTCGCTTGGAAAACTTCGGCTGCTTCGGTGCGGATCGCCGCCAACTCGTTGATGTCGAAAAATCGCCGGTAATTGATCTCTTCGCCGGCGACGCGCCAGAACGCCAGGCGATACGTCTGCGCGTTCAACAATTGATCGAGCGGATCGAAGCTCCGAGGATCGCCGACATTGCCGTTAAAATGTCGCACCGCCGCGTCGATAGCACTTCTCGCCTCGGCGCTTTCCTGATACAGCGCCGCGATCCGCCGTTTGACGATCTCCTTCTCGCGCCGGCGCTCCGCGAGTTTTTCCGGGTCCGCTTCGGTGGGCAGCGGCAGATGGCTGATGGCGGTTAGAATACTCTGAAATTCGAGCAGATGCGCGGCGTCCTTGTCCAGTGTTTCAGACAGGCGGTCGATCTGGTGTGATAGAATGGCGCTGTAAGTGCGTGGCGCAACCGGCAGTTTGATGTCGTAATAGCAAATGAAGAAAGCGCCATCGTCATAAACCAGTCGTAACTTGCCGTCTTCGAGCACGTTGCCGTACTGGTCCTCAAGGATCGGCAAGAGCACTTTGTTTTCCAGGTGCGGGTTTGCAGGATGCCACTCGATGTCGAAATAAGATGCGTAACTGGAGCTAGGACCGTTCTCCAGAACATCCATCCACCAGGCGTTGCTGGCCTCGGCGATACCCATGTGGTTGGGCACGATGTCTAAAATCAGTCCCATGCCGTGAGTTTTTAGAGCGGCGCTGAACTTGGCGAATTCATCGGCCCCGCCGAGCGCGGGGTCGATTTGCCTGTGATCGACGATATCGTAGCCATGCAAGCTGCCGGCGCGCGCCTTAAAAATTGGCGACGCGTAAACATCGGAGATGCCGAGGTCGCGCAAATCCCCGATCAGTTCTCCAGCGTCGGCAAAACCGAAGTCTTTATGAAATTGCAAGCGATAGGTTGCGGTGGGTATGCGCATGCTGCTTATTCCATATCGGTCTAAGCGGCGCGACTGCGGGCGGTGACGCGCTTGACTCTCGAAGTGTCCGCCGATTCGGCCAGACTAAACAGCGCCAACGATCTCGATTCCATTTTGTAGGTCGCGCCGCTGCGCAGTAGCGATGAAAGTCTTACCATGCCCTCCCGCGTATCTAGCAATAACTGCCATTGAGCCTTGGGTTTGAGTTCCGGCAAAACAAACGGCACGGGCTCGTGGTGCCCATTCAACAGTATCAGCAAATTATCGTCGGTGATTCTATTTCCCCGCGGATCGGTTTCGTAAATCCCATCGCCCGCCAAGCTCAAGCCGAAACAGAGGGTCTCGCCGTTGTCCCAATCGGCGCCGGTCATTTCTTGGCCGTCGGGACGAAACCAGGTAATATCCTTCACTCCCAATCCGCGGATCTCGCGACCCTGAAAAAAACTGCGGCGCCGCAGCACCGGATGCTCATGAAATATGCCGATCACCTCGCGGGTGAATTCGAGCAAGGATTCACGCTGCGGATCGAGATCCCAGTCCATCCAAGAAATCTCATTGTCTTGGCAGTAGCCATTGTTGTTGCCCTGCTGCGTTCGTCCGCTTTCGTCGCCGGCTAATAACATCGGCACGCCTTGAGACAGCAGAAGCGTCGCGAGAAAATTTCGTTTCTGGCGCTCGCGCAAATTCAGTATCGCTGAATTACCCGTGGGACCCTCGGCGCCGCAGTTCCAGCTAAGATTATCGTTAGTCCCGTCCTGATTGTCTTCGCCGTTGGCTTGGTTGTGTTTTTCGTTGTAACTGACCAGATCGTGCAGCGTGAAGCCGTCGTGGGCGGTGACAAAATTGATGCTGGCGTGCGGTTTCCGCCCGCTCTGGCCATAGAGATCGCTGCTGCCGGTCAAGCGATAAGCCATGCTGCCCAGGTGGCCGGCATCGCCCTTCCAAAAACTGCGCACGGTATCGCGGTAGACACCGTTCCATTCCGCCCAGAGCACCGGGAAATTGCCCACTTGATAGCCGCCTTCACCCAAGTCCCAGGGCTCGGCGATCAATTTGACTTGGGACAAGACCGGATCTTGGTGAATGATATCGAAAAAGGCGCCGAGCCGGTCGACGGCGTGCAGCTCGCGCGCCAGCGCAGAGGCGAGGTCGAAGCGAAAACCGTCCACGTGCATCTCCAAAACCCAATAGCGCAGGCTGTCCATAACCAGGCGCAAGACATTGGGATGAGTCATGTCCAAAGTATTGCCGCAACCGGTGTAATCCATGTAATAACGGTAACCCTCATTCTCTACTTGTGCGGATCGGTAGTAGGCCGCGTTGTCGATGCCGCGAAAGCACAGCGTCGGACCCAGGTGGTTGCCCTCGGCGGTATGGTTGTAAACCACGTCGAGGATTACTTCGATGCCTTCGCGGTGGAGCGTCTTGACCAGAGTCTTGAATTCCGCCACTTGCTGCCCTAGCACGCCACTGCTGGCGTAGCGCGCATCAGGCGCGAAATAACCGATGGAGTTGTAGCCCCAATAGTTAGTCAGACCCCGGTCGACGAGATGCTTGTCGGCGACGAATTGGTGCACCGGCATGAGCTCAACCGCGGTGATCCCCAACGAGTGCAGATAGTCGAGCACCGGCGGGCAGGCTAAACCGGCATAGGTGCCGCGCAATCGTTCGGGCACCTGCGGGTGGCGCGCGGTGAATCCTTTGACGTGCAGTTCATAAATCAACGTGCGATGCCAATTGGTGCGCGGCGGCGCATCGTCGCCCCAACTGAACGCCGGATCGATGACGACACATTTCGGCAGTCCCGCCGCGCTATCGCGCGGGTCGGGCGCCAGATCGGCATCCGGATGGCCGATCGTATAGCCGAACAAAGCATCGCTCCACTTGATCGTGCCCGCGACGGCCTTGGCGTAGGGATCGAGCATGAGCTTGGCGGGATTGAAGCGATGACCGCGGGCCGGTTCGTAGGGACCCTGGACACGATAGCCATAGAGCTGTCCGGCCCGCAGTTCCGGCAGATAGCTGTGCCATACTTGACCGGTCTTTTCGCGCAAGGGAATGCGCGCGATTTCGTTCTGGCCGTCAGGCCAATCAAATAAACAAAGCTCAACGCCCGTGGCGTTTTCGGAAAAGATTGAAAAATTAACTCCGGCGCCGTCCCAGGTGGCGCCGAGGGGATAGGGTTTGCCCGGCCAGACTTTCATCGTGATCATTTAGCTCCTGGATTTTTTGTCCGGTCGACACGCACGAATAACGCTACCGAAGTGGGCGGCAAGGAAAACTCAACGCTTCCTGCGGACTCGAATTCTACCGGCAGAGAACCGCCGGCGCCTTGCCAGCGCCGATCGCTGGAATCAAGCGCTTTGCGCCATCGGCCCGACGCCATCGGCACAACCAAAGAGACCGCCTCCCCGTTGAAATTAAAGATCGTCGTGACAACGTCAGTGCCGCGCCAGCGGCGCAACAGCAATACGCGATCGTTGTCGAAGCCGAGTACGTCACACCGCTCCTTGTTCAATTCCGCCAAAGGCGAGAGCTCCTTGCGCAGGCGCAGCAGCTCTCGATAGAACTCCCAGAGGACGCGATACTTGCCTTCGCGCTTGAGTTGGTGATTCAACTGGGCGCGCAAAAACGTCGCTTCGTTCTGCGGGTCAGGCGCTCTCCCTGCCAACTGAAGGCGGCGAATTCCTGGCGCCGGCCATCGCGCACGGCGTCGACCAACTGCGGGTCGGAATGGCTGATGAAATATTGAAACGGCGCTTCTTCGCCATACTCCTCGCCCATAAACAACAATGGAATAAACGGTGAAAGGATCACCGCGCCAGCGGCGAGCTTTAAAGCTTCGAATGAAACCAATTGGCTCAGCCGCTCGCCGAGCATGCGGTTGCCCACCTGATCGTGGTTCTGTGAAAACACCACCAAGCGTTCGCCAGGAAAGTCTTGCGTCGAAGTTCCATGCCGGCGCCGGCGGTGTTTGGAATACTCGCCGGAATAAACAAACCCTTCCCGATACGCTTTTACAAGTTGGCGAAACTCGCCGTAATCGACGTAGTAACCGCTGCGCTCGCCGGTCAAGACGCCGCGCAGCGCATGATGGAAATCGTCGTTCCATTGGGCGTCGAGGCCGTAACCGCCAAACTCACGGGAGCGAACCAGCCGCGAGTCGTTGGCAGCGCTTTCAGGAAAGAGAAAGACCTGACGATTCAGTTTCTTTGCTGATTCGTGTACTTCCTCCGCCAGCTGTTCGAGGAAAGTGTAAGGCGAGTGGTCCAAGATCGCGTGCACCGCGTCGAGGCGCAGCGCGTCAAAGTGAAAGTCGTTAATCCAGTAAAGCGCGTTGTCGATAAAATAACGCCGCACAGGGTCGCTATCCGGTCCGTCAAAATTCATCGCTGGCCCCCACGGCGTCTTGTAGCGGTCGGTAAAATACGGACCGAATTCCGCGTGATAATTGCCCTCGGGACCGAGATGGTTGTAGACTACATCGAGAATCACAGCCAAGCCAATTTCGTGACAAGCGTTTACCAGACGTTTCAATCCTAGCGGTCCACCGTACGACTCTTGCACGGCGAAGGGGTAGACGCCGTCATAGCCCCAATTGCGACTTCCCGGGAACTGCGCCACCGGCATAAGCTCTATGACAGTGATACCTAGATCTTTTAGTTCTTCGAGATGCGCACTGACGGCATCGAAGGTCCCGGTCACCGTAAACGTCCCGACATGAAGTTCATAAATGACGTAATCCTTAAGGGGCAAACCAAGCCAATTTCGATCCGCCCACGCAAATGAAGTATCGATCACTTGAGAAGGTCCATGCACGCCTTGCGGCTGAAATCGCGACGCCGGATCGGGACGATCCCTGCTGCCATCGAGACGGTAGAGATATAGAGTTCCCGGAGAAATATTGTCGACTTGAACGTGAAAATATCCGCCGCCTGAGCTCTCCAGTGCGCGGATTTGTTCCTTTACACCGACGACTCTCAACTCGACGCGCGACGCACGGGGAGTCCAGACTCGAAACTGGCACCGATTATTGGCGCTGTAATATCCACCCAATTCGATCAAACGCGGCAACCTCGATCATTACCAAATTACGGAGCGCAACATAAATCACGCAACTCCGGCAAATCCTCCGGCACTGTGGCTCAAGAGCGTTATCCCTTAGCGTCACTTGGCGTAATGTCGCTGCGCGGCATGGGGACTTTCTTCACGGATAGTTTGACGGTCGCGGGGTTAAGGTTACTGAGCGCCAGTTCTTTCGGAAAACGGATGTTCTGTTCCGAGAGTTTAAAGCTGCGGCGGCCCAATTCAGCCAGAGACACATCGACCGACACCTGGATATGTTTTGCATCGAGGAGGTAAAAAGATCGCTGCGAACCGACGAACGTTGCCGTCACTTCAGGGGGGTCGAGCGCTTCGATTTGCAGGGTCGAGGGCAAGTTCTCAATCTTTACCGGCACTCGATAGGCCGCTTCAACGATTTTCGCGCCCGGCACAAACAGGTACCACAAACCAATGGCAAGCGCCGTCCCCGCAGTTTTTGCCAGCCAATTCTTGCGCACCAATTGCCACGACGCCTTCTGCCGCTCGGCCGGCGGAAATTTCTCCGAGAAGAAATCTTGCACGACCACGCTGAGTTCCTGAAGCTCATTCAGCTTTCGCAGTTTGCTGTTCCTGGCAACCGAAACGGTACCACGCTCCTCGGAGACGACTACGCACAGCGCATCGCACAGCTCGGCAAGCCCAAGCGCCGCACTATGGCGGGTTCCGACATTAGCCAATTGGCTTAGATCCTTGGGCAACGGCAGGCGAGCGGCAAAGCGCAGGAGACGATCTTTGTCAATGAGCACCGCGCCATCATGTCCCGGTGAATGAGGCTCAAAGATGCTGCGGAGCAAAGGAACGCTGAGTTTACCGTCGAGGAGAATCCCCCCGGTAATATGTCTTTCCAAAGGATCCTTGCCGCGAATGACGATCAGCGCGCCAATCTTGTCCCGCACCAGGTCGGTAATCGTACGCACCAGGATGTCGGTCGTATCCGATGGCGGCCCAAAAAGCGTGTGACGGCCCAGACTCCAGAGCGCAATCCGTTCGAACATCTGGCGCAGCTCTTCCTGAAAGATCACGACGATCATGATTAAAAACACCGCAAAAAACGCTTGAAAGATCCAAGCGATCATCTGCAGATCCAAGTACCTGGCGACCATATAAATGGCGCTCAGGATCAAGATACCTCGGACAACGAAGGCCGCCCGCGTGTGTTGCGCCCAAACAATGGCAACATAGAGAAGAATCGCCACGCAAATAATATCGATAACCTCCGCCACCGTAATGGCGAGGAACGGGTTGACCACAACGCTGCCGATCATTGCCTCACACCTTTTAACATTTCGGATAGGGACCTTTGCGGCGAAAGATAACGATCATCGCACACTACCAACAGACAGGCTCCAAGCCCGTTTGTCCGAACCGGCTCGGCAACAGCCTCTTGCCGCCAGGTTAATTTTGCCTGGAAACTGACTTATCCTTCATCCTGCGCACGACTTCCTCATAAGACCATCTGCTGATGATCCGGTTAAACTGAGACCGGTAGTTGTTTACGATGCTGACGTTTTCGATGACCACGACGTAGACGCGCCATTCCTTGTCGATCAAATGGAGCCGGTAATTCATTGTATAGGTCGCACCCCGGGCATTGGCAAGCAAAGATTCCACCTTGGCGTACTCTCGATCGAGCCGCTCCTGTGTAAAGACAACCTTTTCACCTTGATACGATTCAATATCGGCAATGTACGCGTCCTGTAATAGATCGGTGAACAGTTCGACAAACTCGCGGTGCTGTTGTGGTGTACGGCGCCGCCATTCAGCTCCGAGGGACCTCTTGGCCATTTCCGTGAAATCGAATCTGGTTGAGATCGCGCTGCGGAGCAGACTCCTACGTACCTGCCGTTTGGGATCGGATTTGAGGTCCTCGTCTTGTAGAATTTCCAGAATCCGATCGATTGTCCCACGGAGCTGATCGGTCGGGACCCCCGCGCTCAATGAGGATGCATATGCGAATGATAGGATCCCCAGAATCATCCATAAGCTATGAACTATTTTTCTGAACATGGATTCAGGACCGAGTTCATGCCCCAGACACAAACGACGAACTACAACCGATTGCTTAGAACTTGTAGGCCGTTCTTAGATTGATCGACCCTTCTTCGACAAAGCGTGATGGGCGATCATGCTTAAATATCGCAAAGTCTGCCCCTTCCACGCCGCAAGAACTGGGCCCGCTATGAATCCATCAAATCGGACAATTAAGCTTCACCGGCTCGCAATCTTGCGAAATCGAATCCTCGAATTTGCGCAATCGTGCAAAACTTAGTATCAATAAGTCGCAAGTCGCCGTTTGACGAACACGAACGCGCTTTCGGCCCGGCTGTTCGGTCCGCGAATAGCTATTGGCACATTCTTTGATGCTCCTATGGCCATTAACGGATATCGTGGAGGTGGCAAAATTTTATCGAACAATCCTGGCTCATAACTCACTCGTAACAGTTTCAAAAAGCCTTTATTTGCGGTGGCGACCTCCTCATGTCTGCCTTTCACTTCTTCACAAAACTCGATCAAACTTTGCTCCTGGGCTTGCGCGCCAGGACAATTGAGGAGCTGTTGACGGGTATCCGCTCGGTGCCGGACGCTTCGATCTACTTTCACACCCATCGTTTTTTGCAGCAGCATCATTTCCTATCGCCGGAGCCGCCGAACGATTTTGCCTACTGGGTCACCAACGTTATGGGCGACGATGCCTTGGCCGAACGGCTATGGAGCGTGGATCCCGTACGGTTCGACGGTATTTCCGGGCTGAGGGAAAAATTGATCGGCGTTTTGGAAAGCCATCTGGCCTCGACCGAACGAAGAATCGAATGTGCCGCCGGCGAGGAACTCCACTTCATGGCCTGCAAAACCTTTGTCGTTCCGACGGGTCACAGCGCGCACACGCTTGGCGAGTTTGCGGAGCTGGTGAGCAAGGTAAGCATCAACAGCGTCTATTTCCACATGTTCGATGCAAAAATGCGCTTGAAGTCGGGCGAGAACGATTTTTCGCGCTGGTTTCGCGATCAGGGCAAAACGGCGCTGGCAAACGAAACCCGACGCCTCGATCCGTATTCATTCACGCTGGACGGACTGCGGCGACAAATCGTCGCGTTGGTAAAGAAATATGATTCGCATTGAGGACTATATTCCGATCGTCGGCCAGGCCACCGTCGAAGAGCTCGGTTTGCTCGCCGACCGGCTCCGGGGCAAAGCGATTCAGAACATCAATTCCACCGCGGTCGGGGGCGGCGTCGCGGAGATTTTGTCCCGGATGATTCCGCTCTTGAGTCAATTGGGCGTTAGCGCGGCTTGGGACGTCATCAAAGGCGATGAGAAGTTCTTCGCGATCACTAAAAAATTCCACAACGGGCTGCACGGTGTGCCGGTCGAAATCGACGCCGGGGAATACGCCCATTTTCTCGAGGTGAACCGTTACAACGCGGAGCAAATTCGCTTCGGCGACATTGTGTTTGTTCATGATCCCCAGCCGATCGCGTTGGTGGAAAAGCGCGGCGCGCTCGGCAATAACTGGCTGTGGCGGTGCCATATCGATTTTTCCCGCCCGGATCCGAAAATTTGGGAATTCCTGCGGCAATTCCTCCCGCGATATGATGCGGCGGTCTTTTCCGCGCCGGCCTTTTCGCAAAAGCTGCCGATCCCGCAGGTCTTGATCGCGCCCTCCATCGATCCGCTCGGCGATAAGAACAAGGAATTGGACGAACCGACGATCGATGCCGTGTTTGCGCGCTTTGGCATCGACCGGTCGAGGCCGGTGGTCACGCAGATTTCCCGCTTCGATTACCTCAAGGATCCCGTCGGAGTCATCAAGGCGTATAAGCTTGCCAAAGAGCGCGTCGACATGCAGTTGGTGCTCGCCGGCGGCGGAGCGACCGATGATCCCGAGGGGCCGATCATTATGGAACAGGTTCGCCGGGAAGCGGAAAAAGACAAGGACATTTTCGTGCTCTTTCTTCCCCCGGCCAGCGACATCGAGATCAACGCGTTGCAGCGCGGTTCGACGGTCATTTTGCAAAAGTCGCTAAAGGAAGGTTTCGGGTTGACCGTCAGCGAGGCGTTGTGGAAGGGCAAACCCACCATCGCCGGGGCGGTTGGCGGCATACCGCTACAGATTGCCCACAAGTATTCGGGGATCCTGACGCATTCCATCGAGGGAACGGCACAATGGATCAAGCAATTAATCAGCGCACCCGAATACGCGCGCAAGCTCGGCATCAATGGGAAAGAGCATATACGAAATAATTTCCTCATCACCCGACACGTCAAGGATTACTTATTGCTGTTTCTTTCCCTTTTTAATGAGGGAGACGTGATTTATCTGTGATGGACCTTGCGGCGCAAAAAAATCATCAACTGGATCTGGGCGGGCGCCGATTGGTGATCGTTTCCAATCGTCTGCCTTTCAATGTCAGCGTGGACGATGGCGGTATCATGTACCATCCCAGCTCCGGCGGGCTGGTCACCGGCCTCGCTTCGTTCAGGGAAGCCCAAAAAAAAGCTTCGGCTCTCCCGTCGGAACATCTCTGGGTGGGCTGGCCCGGCCATAGCGTCGAGGGTCCGCTGCGCCAGCAAGTCATCGAGGAATCTCTCAGCCGCTATCAGTCTTATCCCGTTTTTCTTTCCGAAGCGCAGATGGATCAGTTCTACCTGGGCTTTTGCAACGCGACGATCTGGCCTTTGTTTCACTATTTTCCGTCTTATGCGCTCTACCAGCCGGCGTTTTGGGACCAGTACAGAGAAATTAATCAGCTTTTCGCCGACGCGCTGGACGCCATTCTGAGGCCGGACGACGTCGTTTGGGTTCACGACTATCACTTGATGCTGCTGCCTCGGCTGTTGAAATTACGCCGCCGTCAGATATCCCTTGGGTTTTTTTTGCATATTCCATTTCCTTCCTTTGAGGTCTTTCGTCTTCTTCCGGGGCCGTGGCGGCGTGAGATCCTGGAAGGACTGCTGGGAGCTGACCTTATAGGTTTTCACACCTACGAGTACGCGCACCATTTTCTCCAATCGGTGCTGCGACTCTTGGGCTACGAACATCAACTCAGGCAAATCTTGACGAGGGATCATGTCGTCAGCGTCGATACCTTTCCGATGGGAATCGATTTTGAAAAGTTGGCAAGCGCCATCGCGGATCCCGATACCGAGCGGGAGGCGCAAGAGATCAGGAGCGCGCTCACCGGAGTCAAGTTAATTCTGTCCGTGGATAGGCTGGATTACACCAAGGGCATTTTGAACCGGTTGGAGGGCTACGAACTGTTTTTAGAAACCAATCCCGAATATCACGGCAAGGTCGCATTGCTGATGGTGGTCGTGCCCTCGCGCATCGGCGTCGTGCAATACGAGCTCATGAAGCGGCAGATTGAAGAACTCGTCGGCAAGATCAACGGCCGTTTTGGGAGAGTGGGCTGGACGCCGGTGGTCTATCAATACCGCCATGTTCCGTTCGCGTCGTTGGCCGCGCTTTACGCCGTCAGTGATGTTTGCCTGGTTACGCCGCTCAGGGACGGCATGAACCTCGTCGCGAAAGAATATTTGGCGACGAGAGGCGACGGCACGGGAGTACTGATCCTCAGCGAGATGGCAGGCGCCGCAAAAGAATTACCGGAAGCTATCATCGTCAATCCCAATAGCCGTCTGGAAATTGCCGCTGCGTTAAAAGAGGCGCTGGAAACGCCGGTGGAGGAGCAACAAAGACGCAATCGGGTGATGCAACGACGGTTGCGCCGTTATAACGTGACCCGTTGGGCGAACGATTTTTTGACCGGGCTGCTTGGCATGCGGGAGGTGCAGAGTCGCATCGAGTCCAAGCTGCTATCGGCCTCGGCCAGGAAGGAAATTATTGCCCGCTACCGGAAGGACCGGCGTCGGCTTTTGTTTATCGATTACGACGGTACCTTGACGCCGCTGGTTCGCGACCCTTCTATGGCCGAGCCCGATGAAACGAGGCTGGATCTCCTTAGGTCGCTCGCCGCCGATCCAAAAAATTCTGTGGTGATCATGAGCGGCCGCGACCGCACGACGCTGGAGGCGTGGTTCGGCGCCATTCCGCTTGAACTCGTGGCGGAACATGGCGGGTGGATCAAAACCGCCGGGCAATCGTGGCAACGTGCCAAATCCCCGACCAACGAGTGGAAGGGAAAATTGCTTCCGGTATTGGAAATCTACGCCGACCGCCTGCCGGGCGCTTTTGTCGAGGAAAAGGAAGATTCGGTGACTTGGCATTACCGCATGGCCGATCCGGAACAAGCGGAACTCCGAGCGCCTGAACTGGTCGATCACCTCCTCAATCTGACCGCGAAAACCGATCTGCAAGTCGTTCAGGGAAGCAAGGTGGTGGAAATTCGGCGCACAGGCGTGGACAAGGGGAGCGCTGCATTATTATGGCTCGATCATCGCGAATACGATTTCATTCTCGGCATCGGCGACGATACGACCGATGAAGATTTGTTCAAGGCACTGCCGGCGACCGCCGTATCGATCCGCGTCGGAATTTCCGGCACACACGCGCAATATAACGTCCGCAATTGCGCTGACGTGATCGATCTGCTTCGTTCACTCGCAGGTTTGCCGGTCCCGGCGTCGGCTTGGGGTGACTAATACAAACGTATTAAGTAACGTTACCTGCTCGGGGAAGAAAGCCTTCGGACCGGGAGCAATGGGCCTCTACCTCGAAGGCCACCCGCGCCAACCCCTTAGGCTGTTTATTCCGGCGGTTTGGGCCTGGGATGATCTTCACGTTCCTGCGCCCCCGGTTCCTCAGTCTTCCTTCTCCCTCGCCAAAATCCAAATGTAACATTGATAAAGTCGTTTGTATTAACTCGCGACGGACTACTGTCTTCGAAAGCATTCGGGTCGCCCCTACGGTTTGATGCGAGAAAGAATCACATGAACGTCCTTGAGGGACGGATTGTCCTGGATCATTCGTGAGAAATTTGCGTGAACCGTCTGCATGATTAGCTCATGCGTTGATTGTCTAAGTTCGGCGAGCGCATCGACGACGTTCGCTATCGCTCGCGGCATACCGACTTCGCCCTTCAGCCACTTCATTCCACCGGGGTTGTCCGTTTCAGTCAGAAGCAGATGGTCGGGTACGGCTTTGGCGATCCCTTTGATGTGATCCGAGTAAAGCACTTCGACGCCGATGGTGAAGTAGCAGCCGAAATTGATCATTGCTCGAAGGATATCCATCGGGCCGGAGTACCAGTGGATGATCGCCCGCTGAATATCGTACTTCTCCAGGAGATCGAGAATTTCCTTCTCGCCGCCTTTGGTGTGCAGGTTGACGAATTTTTCTTGCTCGCGGGCGGCGGCGAGGAAGTATTCGAGAACTTTCCGCTGCGCCGGGAAAGTTGACGGGTCTTTCACCCAGTGAAAGTCTAGGCCGATCTCGCCGATGGCCGGGCTGGCTTCGATGTACCGGGTGATCTCCGGCAACCTGTCAACGTATTCCGCCGCGCGTCTCGGATGGATTCCAAACGTTGGCAGTACCAGCTCGGAGCGCCCGCCGATTTTCTGAAGCTCCAAGTACGACGGCACGTCCATCGCCGTGGCGACGGTGAAGATGTTTTCCTGCTCGATTTGCCGCAGCGCTTCGTCCAGCAGATCGCCATACTTGTCCAGGTGAACGTGGGCGTCGATGAACATGACATTTATGTAGCTCCAAAGCGGGTAAATGAAAAGCCGAAGTGCTTCGACTCGTCGTGGTTTTCCTCTTGCCAATGCTCGGGCAGATCGCCTAGAATCTGCGACACGCCACAGTTGGCTTCCAAAAGAAGAGCCACCAATGTGGAAGACTTAAGGTGCCAAATTGGCACCTTAAGAGGAAGGTGGGAGAGACAATGATAGATTTGGTCCCTGCTCAACGGATCGAAAAGCGCATTCTCCTTTTACGAGGAGATAAAGTTCTCTTGGATGGCGATCTAGCAGAACTTTACGAATCTGTCGCTGGTTGCCACGAGAGATTACATGGTAAAGCGCACCGGGATAATGAACTCTGGGTTTTCTCGCCACGGAATCAGCGTTATCACTACGGCAATGGTGAGTGCAAAGGATAAATAATTAAATGTCTGACACCATTCCTGACACCATTCCTGACACCATTCCCAAATGTCTGACACCATTCCCCGCTCACTGACCTCTACTATCTACTGTAGTGTTACTCTGAATGGTTTAGGTAGTTGTGTTATATAATCTTGGGCAGCCGTGCGATCCCTTTCCGAAGCTGACGTCGAAAGTAAAACTTTTCTATAGCAGTCACTCGCGCTCTTATAGTCGCCTTTTGCGTAATAACAGTTACCTAACCAAAGAAGCGTATCGCCGTAAAAAGGTAGTTCCCAGGTGATATGATCAACCACTGCCTGGAACGCCGCTATTGCTTCATCATATTCTTCCAGGTCGTAGTAAATCTTTCCTATTCCTTGTTGCGTTGATGCTTTTTCGTTCTCAGAGGCATGTGGTGAGTTCAACACTTGTTCATAGCAATTTCTGGCTTCGGGCAAATTGCCTGCTTCGTGATGGCTTTCGCCCAATGACACAAGAACGTCACGCCGATAGAGATCGTCTTCGGGGTAAAGTGGAAGAAGCTTTTGGAACGTGATCACTGCGCTCTTATAGTCTTCAAGCTCGGAGAACATTTGCCCCAAGTTCCAGTAAATCTCTTTGATCAGAGTTGGGTTGTCTGGTAGAAAGGGTTGCGACTCTATTTCTGTGAGCGCCTTGCGGAAGGCTTCTTGGGCACCTTCAGAGCGGTTCAGTGAGTTCCGAATTAACCCAAGCGAGAAATAAAGTCGAGGCAGCCGGCCTCTGTCAGATTCCGCCCACGTTAGCGCTTCTACGAGAGCATTTTCAGCCTCTCCGAAACGTTCCGTAAGCCGAAGAGCCTCCGAAAATACAAGCAGGCAATCCAGCCGCTCCCGGGGATCCAAATCCTTCTGGAGGACCTGCTCACAAAGTCTCGCGGCCTCTTCTGGCTCGCCCAGTAGATTATGCAACTGTGCAACTTGCCCATACGCAAAGGCTATGTTTTCAAAGTCAGGAGCCTCAGCTATCAATTGATTTAAACCTCTTAGAGCCGACCGGCCTCTAGTATTGCTGGTGTCCGGGTCCTCCGAGCATTGAGCCGAGAGTGATTCCGCTGTAGCCAGGAGGAATAGGACCGCCGGACTCTTTCGCTCAGTAGCTAAAACCTCCTTTGTCTTTTCAGCCTGCTCTAGAGCCTCCTGCGTTCTTTCCAACGCCTCGTAAAGCCACGCCAACTCCCAATGCATCCGGCCTCTTTGAACATTAGTGAGAGTCAAAGTGAGGGCGCGTTGGCGCAAGGATACTGCTTCGTCATAACGACCGGCTTCAAACTCGAGATTAGCGAGGTCAGAATAATCACTAGGATTCTGCGATCCACTAGCAATTTTTCTTTGTAACTCGGGGGCGTTATTCGCTAACGAGTTGTTTTTTGTTGTCATACTCTAACCCTCCCTATGACACCGTCACGCCCATGGGTCAGAAAAAGGAGGAAATAGGTCAATCGGATACCGTTCCAGGTTAGGATTTCCTCCCGGCGCGCGGACCGGTGGGAGTAGACCTCCAGGACACAGCCAGTATGTTAGACAGCCGCCTTCATGAATATCAGGCGCGTCCCAGGGTTCTTCAGGCCAGCCGAGATCTCCTGGTCTTGGAGCGGGCTCGTTCGCAGGCGTAGGTTTCGGCGGGCCTGATTGACGCCCGGCCCCTTTCAGATTTCGCGGAAAATGTTTAGGTATCCTCGGATTAATTTTTATATACGTTGGTATCCTACCAAAGAAAAAGACGTCGGCAACCACCAATGGCGGCGGACCCATGGAACAGAAATCATCTCCTAGCGTACACCCCCGCGGAGCGTTGTTCGAGTAAACAAGGCTATCCTTACTGAGAGGGCTGTTAGCCTGCGCGCGCTGCAGCGCCGGACTGAAGAACCCTCCTCCGCCCGCGTTGATTGATCCAGGAACGCCGGAGATTGGAGAGTCACCTCCTGACATTCCATCATTTCCACCCGAGTTTAAGGCGCTTATGCCTTGTTGCATAAGATCTGCGAGCCCCACGAAGGCAGATAGCCCAATTGTTGCGCCTTCGAG